>Ga0265292_1000144_pt1 | contig 136588 bp, 116 predicted proteins | sample Munlanlewell296A_FD_189080 | JGI IMG/M metagenome (GOLD analysis project Ga0265292, IMG submission 189080) | Leachate microbial communities from a municipal landfill in Southern Ontario, Canada - Leachate well 296A | ecosystem: Engineered > Solid waste > Landfill > Unclassified | place... | reverse complement strand
GCTACGGTTAATGCCACTCTCGCTCGAACTAATGACACCACTTACACCGTCACCTTCAGCGAAAAAGTTGATAAGACAACTGCCGAGACAGCCACTAATTACCCCGTTACCGGTACTTGTCTTGCTCCTGAAAATCCTTCGGCCGCAGTACTTCAAGCTAATGGTGTCGATGTTGTATTGACGATATCTACTACGGTTGGCTGTCATGTAACCGGTGCTTCTACCGTTATCGTTACTCCCGCCGCTACCATTACTGACGTTGCCGGTGTCGCAATTACTCCGAGTGCCGCGACCTATACTTTATTAGATACGACTGCGCCGACGATTATCAGTATTACCATGCCAGGTACGCCGTTTAAGGTGGGTGATACCCCGACTCTTACTATTGTCTTTAGTGAGGCTGTTGCTAGCTTTGCAAATGCCGACCTTACAACAATAGAAGGCGGAACATTAACTCCAGTGGCTACTGCTGATAATATTACTTGGACTTCTACCTTTACCCCAACTGATCCTTTATTGGATACAACAAATATAATTACAGTCGATGCGACCGGACTGACTGATACTCCTGCTTTAAACCCGGGAACTGGCACTATGAGTACTGCAAATTTCGTAGTTGATACTATTGAACCCACTGTCACCATTACTGATGATCAAACTGGAACAGCCAGCGATGTCGATAATACCGTACTTTATACCTTTGAATTTAGTGAAGACGTTCAAAATTTTGCCACCGCTGATGTTTCTGTAACCGCCGGTGGAACAAAAGGAGATTTTACCGCGACTGATGCTAATACCTATACCGTTTTAGTAACAGCCACTGATGGTAGTACTACAAACATCAGTATTACCGCTGCGGCTGCAGCTTTCACTGATTTGAACGGTAACGCGATGGCCGGCGATGCTACGAACGCTGCTCAAGTAGTCGATACTGTTAACCCGACAGTTCTTATCACCGACGATGAGGGAGATAACGTGGTTAGAGATGCTAATACGGTATTGGTTACTGCTACATTTAGTGAAGCGATGACTTCCGCCCCAACCGTCTCTATCGACGTATCGACTGGCGCTGATGCCGATATCTCGGCCGCCGCTATGACCGCGACCGGTGACCCGGCTGTTTGGACTTATAGCTGGAACGTTCCGGCTGGACATAGCGATGATACAGCCGTTGTAACTGTCGCCGGTTCAGATTTAAATGGTAATACTTATGGCGGGGCAACTCATGATGATTTTATAATTGATAATACCGCTCCGGTAATTAGTGCCGGGGCTGATGCCGGCGAAAAAACCGCTCTCTTTACTCATGTCGATCCATCCGCAACTGACGGCACTGGCCAAGGTCTTGCTACTTACGCTTGGAGTAAAGTTTCTGGTTTAGGAACAATAACCTTCAGCAGTGCCGCTACTTTGAATCCTGGAAATATTTCTGTTACAGCCGGCGCTTATGATAATTATGTAGCGAGATTAACAGTCACTGATGTGGCCGGGAATTCTTCGACTGACGACTTTACTTTTAGCTGGCTACCGGCGACTGGATTAGTTGCAACGATCTGGAGTCCAGCGGGCAGTGCGACTGGAGTAGCTATTGCCGTAGGTACGACGACGGTTACTTTCAACTCTAACATTACTCTTCTTGATGCGACGAAAGTAACTATTAAGAAAAACAGTGATAATTCGTCCGTAGCTAACGGTGCGGCTAGCGTTTCCGGAGGCAATGGAACCTCAGCTATTTTAGATATTCCATATAGTGTCTTAGCTAATAGTACGATGTATAGAATTAATATTGCCCAAAACGCGGTGAGAGATGCGGACGGTAATACTAACGCCGCGGCCGTTTCCTATTTTACAACCACGGCAGTTACTGACATCACCGACCCAACCGTTACCGCTCAAACTCCAGTTAACGGTGCGGCCAGTCAAGCCATTACTGTTTCTCCAACTGTCACTTTCTCAGAAGCTATGGACGCAACTACTGTTAATACTAATACCGTTCAGCTTCGTGCTCTAACTGGTGATGCAATTATTAATTCCGTAGTTACTTATGATGTCTCTTCGCATGTTGCGACGATTGACCCAGTAGCTAGCCTATCTAACAGCACTTCATATTATGTCTGGGTTAGTGGCGCTAAAGATGTAGCGGGAAATACTGTCACCGCCTACACCACAGGGGCTGATCAAGACTTTGGAACTGTGGCTGCTGGTGCTGCCCCAACTGTTACCGCTCAAACTCCAGTTAACGGTGCGGCCAGTCAAGCCATTACTGTTTCTCCAACTGTCACTTTCTCAGAAGCTATGGACGCAACTACTGTTAATACTAATACCGTTCAACTGCGTGCTTTAACTGGTGATGCAATTATTAATTCCGTAGTTACTTATACTGGTACCACTGCCACCATTGATCCAGTTGATAGCTTAGCTAACGGTACTTCATATTATGTCTGGGTCAGTGGCGCTAAGAATGCCGCTGGAACTACTATGACCGCTTACACGACCGGTGCTGATCAAGATTTTGGCACGGTGGCTTTAGGCAACGGAACCTTAGCTGTAACTGGCATCAGTTCTATTGAGACCTTTGCTGCGGTAGCTGGTGGTTGGCCGGATGGCGATTCTTCGACCGCCGATGGTTGGTCTTGGACATTTGATATTACTGTTCCTACTACCGAAACTAGCTTTGCGATGAAGTTCGCTAATTGGGCTAGCGGTAGTAATACTATTGCCGCGGCGAGTAACATTCGCTTCTTTACCGCTCAAGCTTCCGCTAACGCCGATGCCGATCATGCCAGATTAATTACCGTCGCAGGAACTGATAGTACAGCAATTACTTTAACTAGTGATTTAGACGCCGCCACGGCTGGTCGTCAAATCCAAGTTACTGTTCAAGCTCAGATTCCGACTGGTTCGGCCGCTGGTTCTTACTCGACACAATACGGAGTTACTTCTAATTAAGGACCAACGATAAAATAGTTGATTTACTGGGGGAAGAAATTATTCTTCCCCCGACTGAATTAATTATTATTTCGATATAATTTAGATTAAAAATAAAAATATGATTAAAAAGACTTTAGGTCTGGTCATAATTATGATGGCCTTATTTTTAGGAAGTTATGTTTTGACCGCTAAGGCCTCCTCCGTCACCGGCGATTTAAACACTGGTCTAAATAGCAATGTCGGCAATATGGACGGCGTGGTGGTTGCCGCCCCGACCCCGTCTCCGGCCGCTACTACCTATTCCAGTACACAGAGCGTTACTCTCGCCGCGGCCGGTTCTACCGCTATCTGTTATACAATTGATGGCTCAACGCCTAGTTGTTCTAACGCTACTGCTTGTAGCGCCGGTACTCTATACTCCGGAGCTATTTCTATTACTTCTACCAAAACTATTAAAAGTTTAGCCTGTTATAATAATAATTCCGCTGGTCCAGTGGCCACTTCCGTTTATACTATTAGCAGTTCTTCTTCTGGCGGTTCTAGTGGCGGTAGTCCAGCCACTGTCTATTGTAGTTCAGCTACTTATTCAGACTGGGGTGCCTCTTGCTTCGGTAATATTCAAACCCGTTCCGTTCTTACTAGTACTCCTAGTAGTTGTACTTTAACTACTGCTCAACAAGCAGCTGCTCAAAGAACTTGTCAAACCACTGTCGCTACTTCTACCCCTCCTACTACTTCGACTCCTCCGTCCGCCTCAACTCCTTTAACTACTCCGGCTCCGGTTTCGGCGACTTCAGCCGCTGAACAGATAAAAAATATTGTCGCGGAAGCAGCAACTATTCAGGGGCGTAGCGTTGCGTCAGTTTTGGCTGCTGTCGGTGTTATGCAAAATACCAAAGCCGAGGCGGCAGCGGAACTTAAATATACCAATACATTAGTTAGTGGTTTAAAAAATGTGACGAGCGAAATTAAAGCAGCGATTACTAATTTCGTAAATTATGGCACACCCACTACTTTAAAATTAGGAGCAGGAGAACGGGCGGGTGTAGTCAGTTCTTATAAATCTGCTTTTGGCAAGATACCTTCGACAGAGACGGAATGGTCTGATGCTATTAAAATCGGTAATGGTCGCTGGCCGAGCGAGAAAAGTACAGCGGCTGAGACTAAAGCAGTCTCGGAGTTTAAAAAAGTTTACAAGCGTGCCCCTAATATGAAACAGACTAATGATAGCGCCGCGGTGACCGTAATCGCTTATGGTTTAAGACCAACTAACCGAAACACTAATAGTGAGAAAGCGGCTATTAAAAGTTTTAAAGCAATTTATGGTCATTCTCCAGTTAGTGCTTTAGCTTGGGATATTGTTCGGGCAATCGCTTATTCAGGAGCGAAAAAATAAATTTTAGTGTCGAAACAAGGAGAAAGAGACAAGAAAGATAAAATTTTTGAAAAATTAAAACAATAAAATATAAACCTATGAAAACGTCTAAGATTTTATCTTTTATTTTCTTTCTAGCGGCCGGTTTATTTATTTCTTTTTCTTCCGCCCACGCCGCGGTGAGCGCTACTACTACTAATCTGATCGCTTCGCCTACTTGGGTGAAAGGGAATAGTGCTACAACAAGCGCTATCCGAATTTCTTTAACTGGTACCGGGGAAACACTTACGGCAGTGACCGTCGGAGTGGCCGACGCGGGCAGTACGGGGTTTTCTACTAGCGATTTAGCGGCGCTAGCTACGAGCAGCAGTTCAGGGATTTCTTTATATAGTGAAGCTAGTGGATTTTTAGAAGCTTCCTCTACTCCCGTTTGGACTGGTTCTGGATTATTTTTAACTGCGCTTACTTTAAAGGATTCTATAACACTCTCTGAAACACCGAGCGTGTTTTTTGTTGTTTTTAAAACAGCTGCCGACTTAAATTCTGATACGCATGAATTTATAATCTCGATGGCTTCTGATAGTATTACTACTAGCGATGTATCGCCAACAATCTCGGCTGTTTCTACGGCGCCGCTTCGTTTGGATGCAATCGCACCGGCTAATATTTTAGGTGATAATTTCATTTTAGGGAATAATCAGATTCTAGCGAGGAATGGCTCGTCTATTGGTATGGAGGGTAGCGTAGTAAAAGTTTATGATATGGATGGCACAACGTTTTTAGGGCAAGCTACGTTAGGGCCAGCGGGTAATTTTGCGCCAATTTCAATTAATACCACGACTTATACAAGCGTAAAAACGCGAGTTAGTGATCAGGCGGGTAATTTATCAAATTTGGTTACGGTAGTGGCCGACGCGGCTCCATACATTAGTTCTGCCGCTGCGTTTACGGATAGAATTATTTTAGATTTAAGTGAAAATGTCGACGGGATGCAAGCGATGAACTGTGCCCCTAATTATATTATCAACGCTACCTCGACGACTTGTGGCGGTGCGGGTAATCCCTTTATAGATTTTTCGGGAACGAAAATAACTATTCGCGGTCTTAATTTATCAGGCACCGTTTCTTTTTCTGTCCCGACTTCTACCACAATTACGGATTTAAGCGGAGCAAATAATAGACTCACCGCCTATGCTAGTTCAAGTATGCCCGTTCAAGTTCTTAGTCTGCCCAATATTACTAATATAAGCCCTCGATCTGGCGCCGTAGGCGCGACGGTAACAATTACTGGTACGGGGTTTGGTACTCTCGGAGAGGGCAGTATTGGTGATAATAATCATAAAGTTCTCTTCTCTGGTGGATTCAGCCAGCAAACTGGTCCGCTTCCTCCGATCGAAGCAGATTATACCGGGGCAACCTGGTCGACCTCATCTATTGTAGTAAAAGTCCCTGACGGCGCGCAAGGTGGCCCAGTCAATATTAAGGCTGGTGATCTAATGAATGACATGGGACAAAATACTTTTTTTGATATCGCTGGCACCTATACGGCAAAAGTATATTATTCAGCGGGAACCTCGACGCCGATGACGGATGAAGACAACTCTAATATTCGGATCGTTATTGGTGGAACGAATGGTGAGACGGTTTACGCTGTTGGTGATGGATATATGACTTATGACGCCGATACTAATCGATTTTCTATTACGGGGGTTTCTTCTATGGGCTATACTTGGGCTTATGATATAACCGGAACGCATTTAAATTCTTCCGGTAAAGAAGTCAACACGGGAACGACTCAAAATTTATTTATGCCCGCGACGACGCGAATTATTTCTGGGACGATGACGCTTGGTTCGTCTTGTAGCGACGGCGGACGAAATAAAAGAGTAGTCGTGTTTGCTGCGCCCGAGAGTATTAGCACGGGTTTTAAAGAAGCTAATCCGGCTTTTTTTACGACGAACGGTAGTTGTGTCGCTAATTACGCGATTGGTGTTTCCTCTAATGGTGTTTATAGAATTGAAGCACATATCCAGCCTTCAACGGTTGGTGGTATTACGGCCTCAACTTCATTCACCGATCCCGAATCGCAGTTGGCGACTATTTCTGATTCCGTCTTAACATCTACAAACAATTTTATTTTTTCTGCAGCCACGCATAAAATCGTTGGTCATGTTGAAAAACCGTCAGGTAATTTTGGTAGCGAAGAGCGAGGTAAATTATGGGTCTTTGCCTATCAACCGCAAGAAGGAAAGGGAACTGGTGCGCAAGTAGCGGAGAATGGCACTTTTACTCTTAATGTTTCTAGAGGAATGTGGAAAATAGGAGTAGGCGGAGATAATATGCCTTTTCCGGTTGAAGTGCAGGTTGAAGTTGATGATACTTATTTAGTCGGTCAGCCCGATAAAGGCCCGACAATTATAATCGCTCCGCCTTCTGATTTTATTGAAGGTTATGTTAAAGACGCGGCGGGTAATGGTCTCGCTAATGTTTCTCTCTATGCTTGGCTAGAAGGCGGTCCAGGAAATGGTAATGCTCAAACGGACAGTCAAGGATATTATAAAATGTATGTTGGCCCGGGAAATAATTATCATATTGGCGCGAATTCACAGTCATTTGGGTTTTTAGGTGAACAACAGGGAATTGTTGTCAGTTCCGAAACTCATCCGACGGTTAACTTTAATGTTAGTTCGTCTAATAATTATACGGTGTCTGGGACGGTTACTAAGGGTGGCGTCGGCTTACAGCAAGCTTTTATATTTATTACCGAGGGGGAGCGTGGACAAATGTTGGGTAGTGGCGGCACTGATTCCGGAGGGGCATATTCGGCGCGTATTTCTGGCGGTAGTAATCGTTGGATTCATGTCGGATTACCCGGGAAAGGCGAAGTGTATAAAGAAAATTTAGGAACAATTAGCACTAGCACCGTACAGAATATTACTTTACTCGCCTCGACTATTAAGGTTCGGATTTCTCCGGCGACTGATTTTTCTCAAGCATTTATTGGCGTTCATAGTGATCAGGGCGGCGGATTTTCGGATGTTGATGTGGCCGCGGGGGGCTCTCTTTATCGAGAATATCAGATTGATATCCCTCGTCCTGGTTCTGGGTCAACCACTTATTACGTGGAAGGAGGTATTCCGGGCTATGGACCGTTAGTGCAAAATACTATTGTGGTAAATAGTAATGGGACATTTACTGAAGCGAGTGGAACGGCTAACGACGGCATTATTGAATATACTTTAGGAGGATTTTATTCTGTCTCGGGGACGGTAACGGGTAGCGATAGTAATGGCGGCGCCTGGATTTGGACCTCGGGATCAAATGGCGGTGGTGGTGCGCAAACAGCGGATGATGGAACTTATACTTTGAAATTAAGAAATGGCACCTATGATATCGGCGTCGGTAAGCCGGGTTATATTGGTAATAAAATTACAGTAACAGTTAGTGGGGCGCCTTTAACTGGTAAAGATTTAACCCTTTCCGCCGCTGAGAGTACTATAGCGGGAACCGTTTATCTCCCGAACGGAGTAACTAAGGTTACTAACGCGCGAGTTTGGGCACAAAATAATACTGGTGGCTGGTCAGGCGGATCAACCGATGCTAACGGTACTTATTCTTTAAATGTTGGCAGTGGTAATTGGAACGTTCAGGCCGCTTATGATGGCTACAATTCGACTTCGACATTAGTTACCGCGCCGGCGACGGGCACAAATATAACTCTAGCGACAATTGTCGGTTTTTCTGCAAATTTAAAAAATTCACCAATTACGCCCTCTTCTGGGGGAATTATTCAGGAGGATGGAATTAAAGTTGATTTTCCTAAAAATTCTTTAGGGACTGGTTCGAGCGCTGGTACAGTCGAAGTAAAAAATACGACTAATGTTCCGACCGTTGCCTCTACAAAAGTTATTGGCAATGCTCGTGATATTACCGCGCGTAACAGCTCTAACCAAAATATTACAACCTTGTCGGGCAGTATTACGATTGAATTCACTGTGACCAAAGCTGAGATTGAAGAACAAGGTCTTTCTTTTTCTCAGGTCCAGGGAATGAAAATTTCTTATTGGGACTCTACCGCTAATAACTGGGTGGAAATTCCTACTTCAGTAACTTTACATCCGGCCACTGCCGCTTCGCTAAACGATTTAGATTCCGATCCGGCAGTAACACTTTCTGGAACAGTATCCCATTTATCCTCATTCGCGCCGACTGTTCCGGCCGACGATGCTCCCGCCACACCTTCGGGATTAGCGGCGACGCTCTATCGGCCGACTCAAATTAATCTTTCCTGGAGTGCGGTAAGCGGAGCAACTAGTTATGATATATATAGAAATACTTCTGGGTCAGGAGATTTCCCAAGAATAGGATCTGAACCAACTGTTGCGTCGGGACTCACTACGACTTATTCTGATTCGGGGCTCGCTACTAGTACCATTTATTACTATAAAATTTCGGCCTTGAATGCTTCAGGCGAGTCGGCTGCTTCGGCGGTGGCTTCTACGACTACAACTATACCCTCCTCCGTCACTGGCGATTTAAACACCGGTCTAAATAGTAATGTCGGCAATATGGACGGCGTGGTGGTTGCCGCCCCGACCCCGTCTCCGGCCGCTAGTACCTATTCCAGTACACAGAGCGTTACTCTCGCCGCGGCTGGTTCTACCGCTATCTGTTATACGGTTGATGGTTCAACACCTAGCTGTTCTAACGCTACTACTTGTAGCGCCGGTACTCTATACTCCGGAGCTATTTCTATTACTTCTACCAAAACTATTAAAAGTTTAGCCTGTTATAATAATAATTCCGCTGGTCCAGTGGCTACTTCTGTTTATACTATTAGTAGCTCTTCTTCCGGCAGTACTGGTGGCGGTAGTCCGGCCACTGTCTATTGTAGTTCAGTTACTTATTCAGACTGGGGCGCCTCTTGCTTCGGCAATATTCAAACCCGTTCCGTTCTTACTAGTACTCCTAGTAGTTGTACTTTAATCACTGCTCAACAAGCAGCTGCTCAAAGGACTTGTCAAACCACTGTTGCTACTTCTACCCCTCCTACTACTTCGACTCTTCCGCCCGCTTCAACTCCTTCAACTCCTTCGACTCCTCCGGCTCCGGTTTCCCCGATTAGTAATGTTTTAGGAAATATTGCTACTGAGTCTGGAATTGTTAGCGCTAATAATACGGCAACCCTGTTAACATATTTAGGTAAAAAAGCTAATGCTCTTAGTGAACAGGCGAGTCTAGTAAAATACAAAACAATTTTAGGGCAAGATAAAAAAATTACGACGGATGAAAAAGAAAGTATCAATGATTTTATCGTCTACGGTACCCCGACTACGCAGCGTCTCGGCGTTGGTGAACGAGCAGGAGTTACTAATTCTTATTATCAGGCTTATGGTAAATTACCAAATGCTGGAGGAGAATGGTCTGATGTGTTGAAGATTGCTAGTGGTCGCTGGCCGAGTGAGCGAAATATAGCGGCAGAAAATCAGGCGAAATTAGAGTTTAAAAAAGTCTATGCCCGTAACGCGGTGATGGCTAATAAGGCCGACTCTAACGCGATTATGGTTATCGCTTATGGATTATTGCCGACGCAACGTAATTTAGCGAGCGAAGCGGCGGCTATTAAAAGTTTCCGCTGGGTCTATGGCCATCAGCCAGTCAATGCTTTAGCTTGGAATGTTGTTCGGGCGGTTTCTTATAGCGGCGCTAAGAAATAAAAAAGAGAGATAAAAAATAATAGGAAACAATAAAATAAATAAATATATTTAATATTAGATAAAAAGAACCGTAGAGCGGTTCTTTTTATATTAACTTTTTCGATATAAATTTTTGACAAGTAGTCTAAAAAAGGATTATTATTTAAATAGACAGATTGATGAATAGTCGGATGTATAAATAAACTAATTTTTAAAATATGGCTAAAGAAAATTATAATTATGAGTTAGATTTTGACAGTGAGAAAAAACTAGCTAAAAGTTCGGAAGCTAAAAATTTAGATGATACTAAATTACGACCTAGCTCCGAACAGAATATAGACGATAGTCAAAACGATGAGTCGCTGGATGATTTAGATTTAGCGCGTGCTCATCAAGAGGCGATTATGAGAGAGAAAAAAAGGAAGGAGCTCGAAGAAGAGGCTAACAGACTTAAGGCCGAAGAGCGGATAAAATGTTTGGATGAAGACCGAGAAGAAAATAGTCGGATGTATCACCGTGGGTAACTTTATTTTACCCTTATCGGTTTAAAGCTAAAACGGTGAATTGGACAGGGGCCGTATTCTTTTATTTTTTCTAAATGGAGCTTGGTCCCGTAGCCTTTATGTTTTTTAAATAAATACTCGGGATATTTTTTGTCGATTTCTGACATGAGCCAGTCGCGGCTGACTTTAGCGATTATTGAAGCGGCGGCGATAGTCCAGACTTTAGCATCACCTTTGATGATAGCGGTTTGTGGTTTCGCTAATTTAGGAATTTTAAAAGCACCATCTAGAAGAATATAATCGGGGCTAACCGCGATTTTTTTTATAGCGTGGCGCATCGCTAAAAAACTAGCTTGGAGAATATTAATCTTATCAATTACTAAATTATCCACGACGCCAATTTCTACGGCTAAGGCCTTTTCTCTGATGATAGTAAAAAGTTTTTCTCGTTTTTGGGCGGTTAGTTTTTTAGAATCATTAACTAAAGCCAAATCAGAGTTAGTTATTTTAAAATTAGAATCAATTACGACACAAGCGGCGACAACCGGTCCGGCTAGAGGGCCGCGTCCGGCTTCGTCGACTCCGCCGATAAGCCGGTAACCGAGCTTAAAATATTCTTGTTCGGTATCTAGATTTATCATATTTAAGATTATATCATGAGTTGTCTTATTATGTTATCTTGATATTTACAAACAAAATTATCTGTGACAGACTATAAATAGTTTAGCCCAGGTGGTGAAATTGGTAGACACGCAGTGTTCAGAACGCTGTGGGAGCAATCCCATGGGGGTCCAAATCCCCCCCCGGGCACCGTTCTGTTCTTTATTAATTAATTAATCGTTTTTCAATAAACATCGAGGTGTGATATGGACCCGCAATCAGCTCTTTTTTCTATTGTTCCGGAAATTAAGTCCTATGGTCAATATGGCGGAAAATATTTATTGTCGCTCATTTTTCAGGAGCCTAAGGCAATTCCCTCTCTAAGTAGAGATAAACATCTTAAGGAGAAAATAGCTAATATTATCGCTATTGGCGAGAATCCGGAAACTAGCATTTTCTGTCCCGTTTGTCGTCGGCATAAAGTTAGTTATTTTATCCTACCCGACTTGAATAATTTCAGCCCTTGTTTCCGGCAGACTTGCTGTGGGCTAGAGAAATGTCAAAAGAAACTACTTAAGACTTTTCAAGCCAAAGAGGAAAATTTATTGCCCTTTAGTCTAGGAACCCTCTTTCTTTTTCAAGATGATAGTGAGCGATTTATTATTTGTAAATTCTTTAGAGAGGTTTTTGAAATTTCTAAAAATATTGGTGGCATTGAGTTTATTAATCAATGCCAGGAAATTTTTTGTCCGTCTCAAGAATTACCCGAAGAAGTAGCCGGATAGTATTTCCTCTATTTGATTGGATAAAGCCCTGTAATTTTACGGGGCTTTTTTCTTGTTTATTCCTTGACCAGCCGTATATAATAATTTATCCTTATAATAGTTTATTAATCAGGTCGTTTGGCTCAGCTGGTTAGAGCGCCGCGTTCACATCGCGGAGGTCAGTGGTTCGAATCCACTAACGACCACTTACTAAAAAATGCTTTTTCTGTCAAAACGTGATAAAATAAAGCTATAATTAAATAATTATAATTTTATGAAACTGATTTTGCGCTTAATTATTAATGCCTTATTTTTGCTCATCGCGCCGCTTATTTTTAGCAGCGTGGTCGTTTCCGGTTGGTGGGTCGCTATTATAACCGCGCTTATTCTAGGAATCGTTAATGCGGTTATTCGTCCGCTACTTATTATCCTAACCCTGCCAATTAATATTTTGACTCTCGGACTTTTTACTTTAGTTATTAATGGTCTGCTTGTTCTACTTGTTTCCAGCATCGTTAAAGGTTTTTTTGTGGGCGGTTTATGGACAGCAATTGGCTTGTCGCTCTGGCTCTGGATCGGCTCTTGGCTGAGTAACGGGCTAATTAGCGAGAAAGATTTGAAAACTGATCATGCTTAATATCTACGCCGAAGTTGGTTGCTTCGGTCTTTGAGTGGCGCCATAATTAGCGAGGGAGAATTTAAATTTTAGCTTTAAAAGTATGAGCGAGAAATTACCCGGCTTGAAAATATTAGGTAAAATTGATCTTGATAAACTCTCGGAATCTAAATGGGATAATAAGCCTCAAGTACCTCGGCCCGAAAAATATTCGCCTGATTTGAAAACGAGTTTAAGGTCTATGTCCGAACGTTTAAATTCGGAGTATGGCGATTTTTGTACGGCTGACGGACAGATGAAAATGATTGGTCGAGACGCAGATTATGATCAGGAGCGGATGGCGGAGAAAATTAAAGGGTTTGCGGAAGATGAATTTAAGACTCCGGAAAAATTTTTAGCGGATCGCGAAAAGAACCCGAGCAACATTACGGAGATCGCTATGACCTTATTGTTTAATAAGATTTTAGGCCAGGAATTTGTTACTGTTCGCGCCTCTACTTATGATGATTATGAAAATGGTGCCGATCAGTTGATTATTGATAAAAAAACCGGAGCGGTCGTTTGCGGCGTGGATGATGTTATTGGTAATGTCGGCGATGACGGCGGTGAGAAGAAAGAAGAAAAAATGCGCCGGAAAATGATAGAGGGTAAGGGCGCTAGAATTAAATATGGCGCTACCTGCCAAAACGGAAAATTAATCAGAAAAGAATTAGGTCATATCCCCTTGTTTTATCTGGCCTTGAGTAAGGTCGAGTTGAATAATCTATTAAAGTCTTTAACAGCCGACTCGGCTCTGGCCGTGTCCGATCAGACAGAGAAATCGGTCTATGCTAAATTAGTTTATTCTTTAAAACAACAAGCCCAGGAGTATGTCTATAATAAAAATTTAGATCCTCGGCTTCGAGATAATCTAGGCAATTTTGACAGATCTTTAGCTAAGATGATCGCTTACGCCCAATAAAATAATAATTAATAATTAAGAATTATCGTAATAAACTATGTCGCCGTTATTTTTATACAATACTTTGTCTCTAAAAAAAGAAGAATTTAAGCCAATTAAGTCGGGTGAGGTTGGTCTTTATACTTGTGGCCCGACCGTTTATAATTATGCCCATATCGGCAATTTACGGACTTATCTATTTGAAGATTTCTTGGTTCGTGTTTTAGAATATAACGGCTATAACGTTAAACATATTACCAATATTACTGACGTCGGCCATTTAACTGGCGATATGGACATGGGGGAAGATAAGCTCGAAGTCGGCGCCAAACGGGAAGGAAAAAGCGCTTGGGATATTGCCGAATTTTATACGGAGGCTTTTAAAAAAGATTTAGCGGCTTTGAATATTTTAGAACCGGATATTTGGTGTAAAGCGACGGGTTATATTAAAGAGCAGGTAGAGATGATTGAAATTTTAAAGGATAAGGGGTTTACTTATCAGACTTCTGATGGAATATATTTTGATACGTCCAAAATTAAAGACTATAATAAATTAAGCCATTTGCCACTCGAAAAATTAAAGGAGGGCGCGCGTATTGAAATAAATCCGGAAAAGAAGAACCCGACCGATTTCGCCCTTTGGAAATTTTCTCTAATGCTTAAAGCGGGGGAAGCGAAGCGACAAATGGAATGGCCGTCGCCTTGGGGCGTTGGTTTTCCGGGCTGGCATATTGAATGTTCGGCCATGAGTTTAAAATTTCTAAAAGATCAATTAGATATTCATTGCGGCGGTATCGATCACATTAATATCCATCATACTAATGAGATTGCTCAATCCGAAGCCGCCACGGGGAAGAAATTTTTCAATTATTGGTTGCATGGAGCCTTCCTTAATATAAGCGGTGGTAAAAAAATGGCTAAAGCCACGGAAAATTTTTTGACGCTTGAAAACGCCTTGATTAAGAAGGGAGTTAATCCCCTCGCCTATCGTTTTGCGTCTCTACAGACTCATTACCGTAAACCGATAGAATATAGTGAAGAAGGGATCAAGCAGGCCGAGGACGGTTTAAATAGTTTATTAAATCAAGTAGCGAATTTAGGAGAAACGAGAGGTACGGTTAGTGTCGAGTTTAAGGATAAATTTTTAGCCGTTATTAATGATGATTTGAATTTACCTCAGGCCTTGGCTTTGGTCGCTGCCGTTTTGAAATCAAAATTGAGTCCGGCGGATAAGAAAGCGACTATCTTAGATTTCGATAAAGTTTTCGGTTTAGGTTTAGATAAAGCCGCGCGACTAGTAGATAAAGAATTGAAGTTCACGGATTTGCCAGAGTCGCTTCAAACTCTAGTTTTAAAACGCCACGCCGCCCGTGAAATAAAGGATTGGGTTCTCGCCGATGCGCTCCGGAAAAGTATTGAAGAGAAAGGTTATCTTATGGAAGATACGAAAGACGGCTATAAGTTGAGTCATAAGAAATAATTTTGATGCCTGTAAATTTTTGGGAAAAATTAAAAAAGAGCAAGAGGCCGATTTTAGCTCTGGCGCCTCTGGCTGGTTTTACCGACTCGGCCTTTCGACAGATTTGTAAAAAATATGGCGCTGATGTCTTGTATAGTGAGATGGCTTCGGCGGCGGCTCTTTTTTATCGAGCCGGAAAATCAGCTAGTGTTTCCAGTAGTAGTATTCTAAAAGAAGGTAACTCGGAAAAGAATGCTACTCTTAAACTATTAAATTTTCAGCGTCGGGTAGAAAAGTATTATGTCGTCCAATTATTTGGTAGTAATCCAGAACATTTTGCGGTAGCTACAGAAATAATAACTAAGAAGGTTAAACCAGACGGAATCGATATTAATTTTGGTTGTCCGGTGCCGAAGATTGTTAAGCAGGGAGCCGGCAGTGGTCTAATGAAAAATTTAAAACAGTCGCGGGCTGTTATTGAGGCGGTATTAGCCAATACTAATTTGCCCGTATCTATCAAGATTAGAGCTCAGGCCGGAACAGTCGACGCTCGGCGGTTTTTGAAAAATATTTCTGATTTACCTGTTTCAGCCGTGATGATCCATGGGCGAACGCTCAATGAAGGGTTTGCCGGACCGGCTAATTGGCAACTAATAAAAGAAGCGAGAAAATATTTCCGAGGTGTTATTTTAGCTAATGGCGGGATTAATGATTTAGCGGAGGCGCAGCGCGCCTTGAAGTTAAGTAAAGCCGATGGTCTTGGTTTAGCTCGTGGTATCTTGGGTCGGCCTTGGCTATTTAAGGAAATAAAAAATGGGAAAGTTATTAATTTAAAAACGAAACAAATTTTTAAAATCGCTCTAGACCACGCCGCCCAGGAACAAAAATTAAAAGGGAAGAACGGAATCATTGAACTGCGCAAACATTTAGTTTGGTACGTGCAAGGGATGGATGGCGCTGCGAAATTAAGAGAGCGGCTGGTAAGGTCGAGCAGTTTGAACGAAATTAAAAATATTTTGAAATAATATGCAAGAAAAATACAACCCACCAGTAGAAAAGAAGGAGGGTTATGACGTTAGCGCCACCGTTTATTTGATGCGGCATCCCCATAAAGAAACATTTGATGGCGATATTAGCCCGAAGGGCGAGGAAGACGCTGAAAAACTGCGAATATTATTTGATCGATACCAAAAGATGTATGAGACCGATGAGTTGGAAGTGAGCCATTCTGGACACAAAAGACCGCGCCAAGCCGCTCGGATACTTATTAAAGCTGGCCCCGGAGATTTAGAAAATAATATCCGGCCCGGTTTGGCTTTTATCGGTTCTGATGAATTTGATAAGAAATATCAAGAACTTACCGAACAAAATAAGGGCGATGAATCCGCTGCGGTACAAATGGTGATTGATACGGGGGATAAAAGATTTGATTCAGAATCATTAAGTTCGGTAGAAATCAGCCAAAAAGTCGCACAGGAACTTTTAGCTATCGTGGAACAGACAAAAACTTATAAATCCGGAACTAAAAAACCAATCGTGCTTATTTCTCATGCTGGTCTCATCGAAAATTTTTTGGTTGATTTACTAGAAAAACGATCAGCCGAAGAGAGCCTTAAGGCGATTGGCGGCAATCTCGATTTTTTAGAAGATTTACGTTTATATATAAGTCGACGTAGCCCGACCGAGGTTTCCTTAAAATATCGGTTTCGTGATGTTCGGGGTGAACTCAGTGAAGAAAAATTACGGCAGTTAGCTGGTAAAGTTTAATTGGATAAAATTATGTCTTGGAATAAGTATTATACTAGTAAAGCCGAATCGGTAACTTTTATTTTTGGCGAACTATCTTATTATGATTCATTTTTGATTACTGAGAAGTTAACGGGTTGTAAAGAGAGTTATGCTAGTTATCTAGACCGTCAGAATCGGGTTTTTAGTGAACATACTTGGACCGAGGATGAGGAGAAAAAAGCGGAAATTGGTTATAAATTTTTTACGAATCAAAAAAAAGTTAAGGAATATATTAAAAAAACTTTAGAGATAGTCAGTGAAGTTGACCAATTAAAAAAAGAAATTGACCATTTTCCAGTTAATCGATTGGCGGCCAAACAGATTCTCGATTTAGTTAAAAAATCGGCGCTTCTTTATAATGAATCGATGGGCTATTATTTTTTATCTCAACCAGAGTATACGGCTAAGCTTAATCGTTTTTTGCTAAGAGAACTTAATAAGTATGTACCCGACAATAAATTACAGGAGAAATTTTTAGCCCTTATTAAATCGGATCGGCCGACTTGTCTAGAGGAAGAGAGAAAAAACTGGTTACAAAAAATTTCTATTCCTTATAAGAAAGGAAAGTTAGACCCAGAAGAATTGTCTACCCGGATAGCTTGTCAGATAAATCTTTATAAATATTTACCGGCTAGTTCGCAGTTTGGGACTTGGGATAAAAAACATTACCAAAAATTATTACAAGCTGAATCAACTAAGAGCTTATCAATTTTAGAACATGAATTAAAAGAAATAAGTAGTCGAGGTCTAAAAACCAGGAATAGTCAGCTTAAGATTGCGGAGTTTTATCAACTTCCTCAGTCGTTACTAGAAAAAATAAAGACTATTAGAGTTTTAAGTTGGTTGCGACTAGAAGCCCATCTCAAAGGTTGGGCCTTTCTCCTTTATTTAGGGCCGCTATTAGTATCTAGAACGGCCGCTATATTCAATTTGCCGAAAGAAGATGTGTTTAATTTAACTTTTCCTGAATTTATTAAATTGTTAAAGGGAAATTTCAAATTAACCGCGGAACATCGTAAACGGCGTGGCGGTAATATCTTAGCTCTAATAACACCGGAAAAAGGGTATGAAATTTTTTGGGGTAAAGAAGCCGAAAGAAAATATCAGGCGGAATTAGCAGAAGAGATAGTTTCAGTGTCGGAGTTTTTTGGCCAGGCCGCTAGTGGCCGCGGTAAGATTCGAGGTAGAGTATTTGTTTTTAAATGGGGAGAAAAAGATATTGATAAAAAAATCTATAATTTTCCCGAGGGGAGAATATTAGTAGCCGGACAAACTATGCCGCAATTTATGCCGGCTATTTATAAGGCTAAAGCCATTATTACTAATGAAGGTGGAATGTTATGTCATGCGGCCATTGTTTCTCGCGAACTAAAGATTCCCGCCATCATCGGTACAAAGGTGGCCACCGAAATTTTAAAAGATGGAGACGAAGTTGAACTTGATCTCGATAAAGGGCGAATAATTATTCTAAAATAAATATGATAACTAAGCCTAAAATTGATTCGCTTATCAAGAAATATAATTTAGCTGATTCCGAGTGGATTTATAAAGGTTTCCATGGGATTTTTCATACTTTTTTTCCGGTCGGTCAAACTGGTCCAGCGGTGCAGAGTTTTTTAAGCCAGCGGGCGGTCAGGACTATTTTTTTTGCTAAAGATAATTATATTCATTGGTATTGGAATGAAAATGATTTAACTTTTATTCGAGAGGAGTTTTTTAAGCGGTTAAAGAAAAATAAGAATTATTTGGCTAATTTAAAAAAAGCTTGGGCTCGAAAAATTAAAATTTTTGAAATAGTCCTAAAAAAAATAGATCATTTAGACCTCGCTAAACTGTCTAATCAGGATTTAGTGAAGGCCTATAATTCTTTCTATGAAGCCTACTCGGAAGAGTTTAAATATTTTATGGTGCTCGGCGACGCTATTTCTATGCCCGCGGAAAAATATTTAGTGCCGGAATTCAAAAAAGTTTTGGGCCCTAATTTTGCCCAAGATTTTCCGGCTTTATTAGCGACTCGGCATTTATCGTTTATTGAAGAAGAGGCGCTCGCGCGTGAAAAACTAATTCAGAAGCTAGCGATTGGTAAAAAATTAAAGGAGCAAGAATTATCAGCTCATGCCGCTAAGTATTTTTATATTACTAATAATTATGCCCGCGGCGTTAGACTCACGGGAACGGATTTTAAACAATTAATTATTGCGGGTTTAAAGAACCGGAGAATCGGACGGACGGGTAGTTTAAAACAAGCTTGGAGCAAGAAACAGAAGATAATTAAAAAATATAAATTAACGATTTGGCAAAAAACTCTTTTATGGCTTATGGACGAATTTTTTGGTATACAAGATACGAGAAAGAAGTATGTTTTGATAGCTAATTTTTATCAATTTAAATTTTTAGAGGAAATTTCTCGGCGGACAAAAATTTCTTTGGTTTATTTGAAATATTTAATTTTTCCGGAAGTGGCCGATTGCTTGCGCGGCAAAATTTCTCGTCAGGTTTTAAAGTCGAGAATAAAGGGAAGCGCTTGTTTACAGACGGCGGCCGGTTTTTATTTATTCTCTGGCCGAGATTATCGGCAGATATTTGCTTATTTTTTTAAGGATCAGCAATCGGAACAGGAATTAAAAGGTTTAACCGCTTCCTTAGGACGGGCGCGGGGTAGAGTAAAAAAAATTTTAAAGATTCATGATATGGTTAATATGGAAAAGGGGGATATCTTGGTTTCCTCAATGACTCGGCCGGAAATGGTACCAGCGATGAAGCTAGCGGCGGCGATAATTACGGATGAAGGCGGGATTACCTCTCATGCCGCGATTATTTCTCGGGAATTAAAAATCCCTTGTGTTATCGGGACAAAGATTGCTACCCAGATTTTAAACGATGGCGATGAGGTTGAGGTTAATGCTGATCAAGGAATTATTAAAATTTTGAAAAGAAAATAATTTTAGTTTTATATGACCCTCTATATTAATACCACGAGTCACGAAGAAATAATTATTGCTTTACGCGATAACGAAAAAACAATCGTCCAGAAAAAATTTAAAGCGCCGCGCCAGCAAGCCGAGAAATTATTACCGGCGATTGCTAAATTATTACAAGACCAGAAAGTAAAACTTCAGGCGCTCAAGAAAATAATCGTAGCTAATCAAGGGGGAAGCTTCACTAGTTTACGTATCGGCGTGATTACGGCTAACGCGCTTGCTTATGCCTTAAAAATTCCGGTCGAAGCGGAGCCAAAAACTAAATTAAAAAATAAAAAATTTGCCGTTTATTCTATTGTCGAACCGCTTTATGACCGTGAGCCGACTATTGGCGCCCCGAAAAAATTACTTTAAGCCTAATTTTAGTCCTGTGCACTAATTGTTGAAAACTTTTAAAAATTTTTTTTAAATTATTATTTATTTAAAAAGCTACTTGTTGATAAGTAGCTTTTTTCTTGTTTTTAGGCTTATTTTAAGGGAAAGAGGAATGTTGACCCTAGGGGCTAAGTGGTGTATAATTAAACTCGTAAGGTGAATTGTGGGGAGATGTGGTGAACTTTGCTTGTCATCATCAGATCTCCCTAACAATAATATTTATGTTTATCGGTGAATACAATCATAATTTAGATGACAAAGGGCGCTTAGCAATACCGGCTAAGTTTCGGGCCATTTTAAAAAAAGGAGCAGTAGTGACCAAGGGTTTGGATGACTGCTTATTTTTATACTCTAAAGAACAGTTTGAAAAAATTGCCGCCAAGTTTGCGGCGCTTCCTTTAAGCCAATCGAAGGCGCGCGCTTTTTCTCGTCATATGTTAGCCGGCGCGATGGATTTAGAATTTGATAATCAGGGTCGAATCACTCTGCCGGAATATCTGCGTAAATTTTCCGGTCTCCATAAAAGTATAATTATTGCCGGTTTATATAATCATTTAGAAATTTGGAATGAAGCGAGCTGGAATAAGTATAAGAAAGAATCAGAGAAAAATAGTAACGCGATTGCCGAAGAGTTGGGAGATTTAGGAATTTAAAAATTTTATGGCTTATGCCCACATCCCGGTCATGCTGACTGAAGTCCTAGCCTATCTCGATCCTCAGCCGGGGGAATCCTTCATTGACTGTACCTTAGGCGGAGCCGGTTATACTTTAGCTCTAGCCAGAGCGGTGGGAGAACGGGGCCGAATCCTTAGTTTAGATCTAGATGCCTTAGCGATTGATAGTGCCCGACAACTTATTCGTGATAGTAATTTAAATAATGTCAGTTTAGTTCAAGAGAATTTTAAAAATTTAGCCACGGTTGTTAAACAGTATTTTCCGAAATCAGATAAGTTTGATGGGATTGTTTTTGATCTCGGTCTGTCCTCGGCTCAGCTAGAGGATACTGAGCGAGGATTTTCCTTTCAGGGCGAAAGGCCGCTTGATATGTCGTTTGGTCCGTTAAATGAGAATTCGACCAGGGAAATAGTTAATCATTATTCTTTGCCGGATTTAACGAGAATATTTAGAGAATACGGAGAAGAGAAACGAGCTTATCAGATCGCTAAAGGAATAATTGCGGCGCGACGGGAGCATGCCATTACTAGTACCTTGGATTTAGTTAAAATAGTGGAAAGAATCGTTCCGCCTCGTGTTCATTCGAGGATTCATCCCGCGACGAGAATCTTTCAAGCCTTAAGAATAGCGACGAACGATGAACTAGGCGCTTTACAGGAAGTTTTACCGGCTACTTTGAAAATTTTGTCGCCGGGTGGTCGTCTGGTCGTAGTTTCTTTTCATAGCGGCGAAGACCGGATTGTTAAAAGATTTTTTCGCTCTAGCGAGGTCTTAGATATTTTAACTAAGAGACCACTAACGCCGAGTGAGTCGGAATTAGAGAATAATCCTCGCTCTAGGAGTGCTAAACTACGGGCCGCTGCCCGACAATTAAATAATTTTTAAATTAATATAAATTTGCTTCTTACTTATGACCAAGATTATCAATGGTTGCGCTATCTCTTTAAATAACGCCGCCAAACCTAAAAAATTATCGCTCAAATATTTTAATCTCGGTTTATTTTCGGTTATTGCTGCGGTTGGTGTTTTCTATTTATTCAATATTAGTGCTTTGACGGCTCAAGGCTTTATTCTTCGAGAATTAAAATCGCGGGCGATGTCTTTAGCGAGTAGCCAAGCCGATCAAGAAGAAAAAGTTAGTTTAGCGCAATCTTATTATTCCGTGAACGCGCGGGCCGGTAGTTTGAATATGATTGCCGTCGGCGATGTCGAATATTTATCCAGCGCGAATTTGTCTTTAGCTAAGAAGTAATATAACCCTAGCTCTTAAAACCCAGCTCTACATTTTTCGGATTTTAACGGCGGGAGCGGGGAGTTGAAAGTTAATAATATGTGGCGTAATGTTTCCAACAACTCTAGGCCGGAGAGAGCCCGGGTTAGTCTTAGTCGCTGGCGATTAGTCGTGGCGATTATTTTTTTATTTGCCGGGGCTTTGGTTTATCAGCTTTTTAATTTACAAATAAAACAGTGCGATCTTTATACGGCGATGGCCGCCAGTCAGCAGCAGACTTCTAGCCGTTTAGAACCGGCGCGCGGTAAAATTTATTTTACCGAGTCTATTAATAAACAAGAAAGACTTTATCCGATGGCAACTAATAAAGAGTTCGCTGTCCTTTTTGCCGTGCCTAAAGATATTAGTGACCCCCGTGCTTTCGCCGAAAAATTTTATGAATTTTTTGACGTTCCGGCTTTGGCTCTCGCGGCGGCGGGGAAATTTAGCGGTTCTTCGACTTTGGCTATTAGTCCGGACGCAAGTAGCACTAAAACGCTCCTAGCGACTTCGACAAGAGAAGAACGGATCGCCTATTATCTTAAACATTTTGATAAACCAGGTAGTGTCTATGATTCTTTAAGTAATAAAAAGATTGACAGTGATACCCTCTTAAAATTATTTGCTTTTTTAGCTAGTTCGACTTCTAGTCCAGTGCACGCTAATGATTTAGAATTAAAAAATTATCAAGTATTTTATAAAGCCCGCGCGACCTCTTCGGCCACGGAACTTAAAATCCCTGGTTTAGATTTTAATTTAGAGAGTTTTCGTTATTATCCCGAGAAAGAAATCGCTTCGCACCTTTTAGGCTTCGTTAGTTATGCGGACGGTGAAGGTAAGGGAAAGTATGGCCTAGAGGAATTTTTTAACGAAGAGCTCTTTGGGAAATACGGCTATTTAAAATCAGAAAAAGGCGGTCAGTCTAATTTAATGATTGTCAGTGATCGGGAATATACTAAACCGACTCCGGGAGCGGATTTAGTTTTAACAATTGATCGCAACGTTGAATTTATGGCTTGTCAGAAATTAAAGGAAGCGGTTAAGCAGCATGGCGCGAGCGGTGGCTCAGTTATCGTCATCGCTCCTAAAACGGGAGCTATTATTGCGATGTGTTCCGTGCCCGACTTTGATCCTAATAATTATAAAGCGGTCAAAGATTTGAATGTTTATAATAATCCCGCTATTTTTGATCAATACGAACCCGGTTCGGTATTTAAAACGGTGACGATGTCTATTGCTATTGATCAGGGGAAAGTGACGCCTAATACTACTTATAAGGATGCTGGCGAAATTATGATTAACGGTTGGCCTAAGCCGATTCGAAATTCTGACTACTCGACTTTTGGACCGCACGGCGTAGTTAATATGAGCACAGTTTTAGATTACTCTTTAAATACCGGAGCGATTTTCGCTATGCGTCAGGCGGGTGTTAAAGTCTTTGCGGATTATGTTAAGAATTATGGTTTTGGCGAACGGACGGGAATTGAATTAGGCGCCGAGTCGCCTGGTGATATTAATCAGTTATTAAGTAAGAAGGTGAAAGAAATAGACGCCGCCACGGCTTCTTTCGGCCAAGGAATTGCTACTAACCCCTTGCAAATGGTGATGGCCTATCAAGCGCTCGCTAATCGCGGTACGATGATGAAGCCTTACGTGGTTAAGGCGATTATTCGCGACGGTCGCCGGGAGGATATTTTGCCCAAACAAGTTAGAAAAGTAATTAGCGATAAAACAGCTGCGACTATCTCGGCGATGTTAGTTAACGTGGTAGAAAATGGTCATGCTAAACGTGCCGCTATCGCCGGTTATTATGTCGGCGGAAAAACCGGCACGGCGCAAGTGGCCGTGGACGGATCTTATAGTAAAGATAAATATATTCATACGTTTATCGGCATAGCGCCAATTGATAATCCGGCTTTTGTTATGTTGACGAAAATTGATGCGCCTAAAGACGTTCAATATGCGGAAGGTTCCGCTTTGCCCCTTTGGAAAGATATTGCTGATTTTATGCTGAAATATTATCAAGTGCCGAAAACGAGATAGATAAATAGAGTTAAAGCTTAAATTAATTGGAGAGTTAAAGTTTAAATTAATTGGTATGATACGAAAAATTTTGCAATTAAAACTAAATTTTTGGGCCAGGCTGATTTTAAAAAAATACCGGCCGGTTATTATTGCGATTACCGGTTCGCTGGGTAAGACTAGCACTAAAGAAGCGATTTACACGGTTTTAAAAGATAAGCTGGCCGTGCGTATGAGCCAAAAAAATTATAATAACGAGATCGGCTTGCCGCTCACTATTTTTGGTTGTGATTCGCCAGGCGCTAGCTTGTTCGGTTGGTCAAAAGTCTTTTGTCACGCGCTTAAACTTATTATTCTTCGCGATAATACTTATCCGCAGGTTTTAGTTTTAGAAATGGGAGTGGATCGGCCTGGCGATATGGCCTATTTAGTTCGTTTAGCCCCGCCGACCGTTGGCGTCGTGACCGCGGTTAGTTATTCGCATCTCGAATATTTTGGTAGTTTAGTTAATATTAAGAAGGAAAAACAAGTTTTAATTGAGAACCTCGATAATAAAGGTTTAGCGGTTTTAAATTATGATAATGAGCCGGCGCGCGAAATGGCTAGTGCCAGTAAAACTCGGGTTCTGACTTATGGCTTAAAAGAGGGGGCTAATTTACAGGCGCAAGATATTATTTTTAATTTTACTAAAGGCAACTATGAATTAGCGGGCTTGAATTTTAAGTTAAATTATAATGGCGCAGTGGTTCCGGTTTTTATGAATAATGTGCTTACGGAAAGCGCGATTTATGCGGCCTTAGCGGCAGCGGCTGTTGGTCTTTATTTTGAACTTAATTTAGTCGAAGTCGCTCAAGCTCTGAATAGTTTTAGCTTGCCCGCTGGTCGCATGAACGTCCTGCCAGGCATTAAACATACTTTTATTATTGATGATACCTATAATTCTTCTCCCGAAGCGGTTGTCGCCGCTTTAGATATTTTAGGTCGGATAAAAACTGATGAGGCCGCTTCTAAATATGCGGTTTTGGGCGATATGTTAGAACTTGGCCATTATACCGAAGAAGGCCACCAGATTGTCGGCCGAAAAGTCGCTGCTGCTAAAATAAATTATTTAATCGCGGTTGGTGAAAAGGCGCGCGATATCGTCAGAGGCGCTCAGGCGGCGGGTTTAGCCGATGAACATATTTTTTATTTTGATAAACTAGCCGAAGCCGGACATTTTTTACAGAATCGAATTAAGGCCGGCGATTTAATTTTAGTCAAAGGATCTCAGGGGATGCGACTAGAAAAAATTGTTAAAGAAATAATGGCCGAGCCAGAAAAAGCCGGTGAGTTATTGGTGCGACAGGGGAAAGAGTGGGCGGAGAAGTAAAACTTATAATAAAAATTTACGAGCGGGTATTTTTAATGAGGCCTAATTAGGTCTTGTTTTTTTTAATATTTATGATAAGATTTATTATTAATTTAATTTGGTTTAAATTTGATTAAATTTGTTATTTTACAATAGAACAATAAATAAAAGTAATATTCATCAACAAAAACGAGGAGACTCAAATGGACCTAAAATCACTTATTAATCTTAAACCGGGATTTGCCGGAGGACTGTATATTGATCCGCTGGAAATATTGTCCTGGTTTGGTACTTGTGAAGCATATTGGGGGCATAGTGGTGACCCTAAAGACCCGCATGCTGAATTAACCACAGGTATGTGCAGCAATGCTTTTTTTGATTGCTTGCGCGTGCTGGAGTATCTTAATCTATCGGAAATTTTAGCCGATCAATTAGCGCAGAAAATACGGCAGACAATTAGTGATCAGCCTATTGATTGGGTGATCGCTTCACCGATGGCCGGCATAACCTTCGGTCATGATGTGGCTCGCGCTTTAGGGGCGACGCGGATGTTTTTTACGGAAAAAGATCCGGCTGATAAGGATAAGATGTTGTGGGTTAGAAGAACTATTCCGGCCGGCGAGACGGTTTTGCAGATAGAGGAATTAATCACTACCTCAAAGACTACCAACGCTGTTCAGCTAGCCGTTGATGAGGGAAACAAAGAACCGGTTAATTGGATCCCCCTGGTGGGCGCTTTAGTTTATCGCCCGAAACATTTAATGCCGCGGATAAATATGTGCGGCGAACGCCAAGTTATTTCTCTGATTGCTAAAGAAGTCTGGGCCGTTGATCAGAAAGAATGCCCGTTGTGCGCTGCCGGCTCGTTAAGATATAAACCAAAAAAAGATAAAAATTGGGATATTTTAACGGGAAAGATCAAGTTGTAATTTTTTCACTCATTTCATTAAAGGAGTTATCATGTTAACGAAAAATAATTTTGTAGAACTAGCCGAAGTGCAGAGAAAACAAAATACTTTATACTGCGCTGGATTGGATATTCATCCTTTCGGCAGCTATCGGGACAATATAGCTGTTTATGGTTCGGTAGTTAGGACATCCGTAGTTGAGACAACCGAAGAAGAATATGTGTTAGGGTTAACGCAAGACGTATATCGTCAAATCTTAAATTTAATTCCAGGTATGTCCGGTGAGCGCAATCGATCTAATGAGTTTTCATATTTATTAGCTTGCGTTGAAGCTTATCTGATTAAGGTTATCAATGTTTTGGTCCATTTCTGTAATATTAGAGTGTTTAAGCTCCAAATAGCCTTTTATGAACAATTTGGGCCGATTGGAATGGTTCTTCTCTCTAGAATAAATCAATACATCCAAGAACGGCAGAGGATGGAAAAAATAAGATTGATTCGAATTCTGGATTGCAAACGTGGTGATATCGACACTACTCAGGTGGCTTATTTTGTTGGACTTCTCGGTAATCTAAAAGATAGTTGGGGCGTAGACTATGCTCCGTTCGATTTCGATATTATAAATGTCACTCCTTGGATGGGAAGAGATATTATGGTTTTAGGAACCCCAGAAAAACCTGGTTTAGGTTTGAAATTAATGAATGCCGGAAAAGGGATAATAGTCGTTAATAAAAGCTCTAATCCTAGTGGACCGGAATATCAAGAACAAAAACTTTGTGCATATAATACAACGCTACAAATGACTAATGTTGATGATATGAATACAATTAGTGATAATTTTGATCTTGAATATGACGGTTTATCATCAATCGGTTTAGTTGTCGGCGCGACTCATACCTGTGATGGTAGTATTCGGAAGGCTTTTCCTTCGACGACAACATTAAATCCTGGTTTTGGAGCACAAGACGGTAAATTCTCTCGAGTTATGCCGGAACTTATTCGGATCGGAAAATGGAACGGTCAGGGCGCTATTTTTTCTTCCTCCCGCGGCACTATGTATCCGTGGATGGAAAATCTTGGGGGTAGTGGTCAAGTTGATAATTTACAAGTTGATTTGGTGAACGCCATAACTCGGTTCAGAATCAATGAGAAAGCGGCCTATGAAACCCCAGAAGTACAGAAAATGGGAATTGTTTATCCTTTCTATCCCGATTTTCCCTTAGCTGCTTAAATAATTATTTTAAAAATCAAATGTATCTTTTCCGAGTGTGAGGCTAATAACCACACACTCTTTTTTTAAAAAAAAGACCGTTTCCTGAGCGGTCTTTTACTAATTTAAATAACATTTAAAAAATTTGATTAGCGCGTTTGATAATCGCTGGAACGCGCCAGGGTCTTAAAATTAAGACGCTGGAGATTTCAATGGCGCTCGCGCCCGCGGCTTTCATGCGGTCTACGTCACTAACTGATAATATTCCGCCGCTGCCTCTAATAGGTAGAGTAATGCCGGCTGATCGTAAATTTAAGATTTTCCAGAGAACTAACGGCAGTATAGGTTTTCCTGATAAGCCGCCACCGCCAAATTGCTGGAGGGGTGAGGAGTCTCGGCCAAAAAGTTTTTTCCAGTCGACGCCGGGGCTGCCATATGGTAGCGTGTTGCTGACGGTTAAACTATCGCAGAACCCACTTTTTTCTATTTCGGTGATAAGATCGGCGCTCACTAAGATATTAATCTTTAGGTCGAGGGGAATATTAAGGCGAGAAGCTAGATACAAAATCGTTAAAGCTTCTTCGGCTAAATGTCTTGTGTCGTGCTGAGTGTTAGGGCACGAAACATTAATCTGTAAACCGACTGGAGCCTTAAAATTAGGCAGATTATTTTCTAAAATATTAAAAAATTTTTTAGCCTCATCTATCCTTTCTTGCGGTGTGTCCCTTAGGGTTATGAAAGAAAGAAAAAACGGCCGCGTAATTTCTTGCCAGCGCCGAGTTCTCAGTAACACATTAAATCCGGGGTTACTTAGTCCGACGGCGTTCTGGATTACTCCTTTAAAGGGGTAAACTTTAATACATTTCGGTATCAGTTCCCGCGGTTGAAAGTTTTCGTCGAGAGCCATGTGTCCCTCTCGAGGGTCTAAGGTCGCTGTTTTAGCGACGAAAGTAGTACTGTCTAGAATTTCTTTAAATTCTGGTATTAGAAATTTGAGCCAATGGCTGTACCAGTAGCCATTACCGAAAAAACTTAATGATCCAGAGCCGAAAGAACAGCTAGTCACATCAATATTTCCAATTTTCATGATTTCTCCTTTGTTAAAGTTCGTTAATTTTTGTTTAATTATCTAAAATTTACTTTAAAAGACGATAAATGTCAATTAATTGTTTTTTCCGCTTCGACTATTTTTAAGCTTTTAATTTGTCGAACATATTTTAAAAATCTGTTATACTGGGATTATATGAGTATACTTATTCTCGGCGGCCGCGGTAATCTCGGTGTCCAGCTGGCGAAAACATTTTCTTTAGATCAGGAAGTTATTTCTTTAGATAGGAGTGATTTAGATGTTTTAGATTATCCGCTTTTAAGCGCCCGAGTGAGGGAAATAGCGCCGGTTTTAATAATTAATGCCGTGGCTTATAACGCCGTTGACAAATGTGAAGATAAGGAAGAATATGGAATGGCCTTGAGACTGAATCGAGATTTTCCGGGAGTGCTCGCTGATTTATCGTTATCTATCGGAGCGGTCTTGATTCATTATTCTTCGGATTATGTTTTTAGCGGGACGGCGGAAAAATTTAGTTTTCAAGAAGAGGAAACGCCTAATCCGCTTAATAAATATGGAGAGAGTAAGTTTCTTGGCGAGCAAGAGATCCTTAAGCGTTCTCAATATGGTTTAAAGTATTATCTGGTTAGGACTTCAAAATTATTTGGGCCGCAGGGAACGAGTCCCCAAGCAAAACCTAGTTTTTTTGAGATAATGTTAAATTTAGCCCCGGTTAAGCCGGAACTGACAGTCGTTAATGAAGAACTAAGTTGTTTTACTTATACCCCCGACTTGGCGGAGGCGACGAAACGTTTGTGGGAGCTGGAAGTTCCTTTCGGGATTTATCATTTAGTTAACGAAGGGTCCTGTACTTGGTATGATGGCGTTCTCGCTTTATTCCATTATAAAAAAATAAAGAATATGGTGCGGCCTATTCGGAGCGAAGATTTATCGCGTTTGGCGCGCCGGCCTAAATTTTCGGTGTTAGAAAATACTAAATTAAAAAAAATGAGAAATTGGAAACTCGCTTTGCGCGAGTATCTAGATAATACAAGTATCTAGATAATAATTATAATTTATGAGAGGAATAATCTTGTCCGGCGGTTCGGGGACGCGCCTTAAGCCGCTAACTAAAATTACTAGTAAACAGCTACTGCCGATTTATCATCGGCCGATGATTTATTATCCCTTGAATACTTTGATTAAAGCGGGGATTAAAGAAATCTTGATTATCGTGGCGCCCGAGAGAGCTGGCGATTATTTAAATTTATTAGGTTCCGGTAAAGAATTAGGAGTAAAGTTTACGTATGAAATTCAGGATCATCCGGAAGGTATCGCGCAAGCCTTTTTAATCGGCGAAAATTTTATTGATCAGGAAGATGTCGCTCTTATTTTAGGTGACAATATTTTTGAAGATGATTTCGTTCAAGAAATACAAAGCTTCCGGGGCGGGGCGAAAATTTTTGCTAAAAAAGTAACTGATCCGGAGAGATTCGGTGTCGTTAAATTCGACGGGGAGCGGCAAGCTCAGAAAATCGTTGAAAAGCCTCAGGAATATTTGAGCGATTATGCGGTGACGGGCTTATATATATATGATAAGCGGGTAATTGAAATAGCTAAGAATATGGCGCCGAGCGCGCGCGGTGAACTGGAAATTACCGATGTTAATAATTGGTATTTAGCTAAAGGTGAGTTGGAGGTTGCCTTAGTCGACGGTGAATGGCTAGATGCCGGAACTTTCGATAGTCTACTTAAGGCGCAAAATTTTGCCAAAGAAAAAATGGCTGATAAGATGATTATTTAATATGAAATTAGTTGTTGGCTTTATTCTTTATAATGAGTTTAGCGCTAAATATTTACCATTTTTTTTACCGAGTTTACTAACGGCGCTGAGTTTTTTAGCGGCCGCTGATTATGAAATTTACGCTTTTGATAATAGTTTATCTAGTCATGACGAAAACCGGCGCCTCTTAAAAGATTTTAAGCAAAACTATCGAGATACCAAAGGGCTGGCCCCGAAAATTAACTATTTTAGTCAGGGGGCTAATTTAGGTTATAGCCGAGCTTATAATATTTTAATTAATGAAGCGCTTAAGAACCAGGCTCAATATTTTTTAATTCTTAATCCTGATATCCTGCTAGAGCCGGGGGCTATTCAGGGTCTTTTAAATAAGTTAGAAGCTGACCATCGCCTTGCTTCGGTTGCTCCTAAGATTAGACGCTGGGATTTTTCTCAAAATATTAGAACAACTGTTATTGATTCCGCCGGTTTAATTCTCGAACCGGGACTAAAATTTTTAGATTTAGGACAAGGCGAAACCGATCGGGGTCAGTTTGACCAATTTATGATCTTAGGTCCTTCTGGCGCGGCGGGTCTTTTTTGTCTTGACGCTTTAGTTAAAATAGCCGAGCGTCGCCGGGGTTCGCTAACTCCGGAATATTTTGATGAGCGGTTTTTTATGTATAAAGAAGATTGCGATTTAAGTTATCGCTTATTTCTAGCGGCCTATAAGTCTGTTCTAGTTCCTGAATCTTTGTTTTATCACGACCGAACGGCGACGACTTCCGGGCGGGGGATAGTCCGAGCTATCTTCGATCGTTATCGCAAAAGTCGACAAATTAGAGCTTGGTCATTTAAAAATCAACATTTAATTTTTTTCAAACACTGGAAAACACAAAATTTTGTCAATCGTTGTTTCATTATTGTTAGAATTTTGAATATGTTTATTTTTGCTTTAATATTAGAGCAATTTCTTCTAAAACAATATTATTATCTCTTTCGTAGTAATACAGCATTGACTAATATAAAATAATATGATAAGTTAAGGGAGAATTAAAGGAGGAATTAAATAACTTAAGGTCTTATTTTTTTTATATGGACAATTTATTAGAAAAAATTATTAAGGAGAAAAAAGAACAAGAATTAGTTCGCCTTGATGCGATTAGTATTGTCAACTCTTTATTTTCCGAGTTATTAGATCGAGAAAAAGATATTTTATCTCGTCGTTTTGGTTTAAAAGGGAATAAAGGAGAGACCTTAGAAAAAATCGGTGGCCTCCATAAATTAACTCGCGAACGAGTTAGACAAATCGAAGCGGCCAGTATTAAAAAAATTAAAAAATTAGACAAGCTGACAGAAGCCGTCGCTACTTTAAAAGAAGTTGTTCAGAGTTTACTCTCAGAACATGGTGGCTTAATGCGGCGTGATTATTTATTGGATATTTTATCGGTTATTTGTTTAGAAATTAAAGGTGATGTTTTAGCGGGCGCTCCTGAACAAGAAATTAGTCGCCAGAGTTACCGTAATCATTTTAATTTTTTGATTTCTAAGTTAATGAATGATGATTTGGAATTAGTAGGCGATGTGGAAAATTTTAATCCGGCTTTTAAGACGAAAGACGGCGCCGTCGATCATTTAACGGAATTAACCGTTGATTTATTAGCAAAAGTCGATGGTTTGAAAAAGACCTTAAGTACTGAAGAATTATTAGATTTATTAAAGAAGTTAGACGTTTATAGTAAGCATGAATTAAGACTGAACCCGGATTCAAAGATGGATATCAGCCCTATTTTTAAAAGTCAGATTTTTCCTGATAAGGCGGAGTTAATTAATAATAATAAAATTCTTTACTCTCTTTTGCAGACGGTTAAGAACTTAGAACAAAATAAGTATGGCGATTGGGGTTTGGCTCACTGGGGAGAAATTAAGCCGAAAACTGTTAATGATAAGATTTATTTAATTTTAAAACATCAAGGACAGCCTCTCCATTTTACGGAAATTGCTAAACAGATTAACACCATTAAATTTGATAAAAAGGTGGCTAATGCCGCCACGGTGCACAATGAACTTATCCTAGATAATCGCTATGTTTTAGTGAGTCGGGGGACTTACGGCCTTAAGGAGTGGCAAAAATAATATTTAATTAATATTAGTTTAGATTATCATGAGTTGATTAGTTTAGACTATTATAACTTCCCGAATTTAGAGTCAAGTTTTTAAAATAAAATCCGATCAAGCATCGGATTTTATTTTTTTTAATTTTTATGGTAAAATTATTAATAATTAAGTAGCCTTAACTAGCATTATTAGGCCATGAATATAGTAATTAATACCGTTCGTCTTGATAATTTTTTTAATCTGCCTCCGGAACAGATGTTTTGGGTTTTTATGGGTAACGTCGGCTGGTTGATTATTTCGTTAGTTTTTTTGTTTGGCGTTCGGGAATTATATCTTTTTTGGCTGAGAACCCGTTGGGGGGCGAACCACCAGAGCATTCTCCTAGCGATTGATATACCGCGCGGCAATGAGCAGACGCCCAAAGCCGTAGAGAATATGTTTACTTATTTAGCGGGAGCGCATGGCTCGATTAGTTTTTTTGAAAAATGGTTTGAAGGGAAGTTCCAAAAAAGTTTTAGCTTCGAAATTGTTAGCCTAGAAGGTTATACGCAATTTTTAATTCATACGCCGTCGGAATTTCGTAATTTAGTAGAATCGGCGGTTTACTCCCAGTACCCGGACGCTGAGATCGCTGAGGTTGATGATTATACCGAGGCGCTGCCGAGTGATTTGCCAGATGAAGAATATGACGTTTGGGGAACAGAGTTTATTCAAAAAGAGTCCTCAGTTTACCCAATAAAATGTTATCAAGAATTTGAACATATGCTCGGGCCGAGTGAAACACAGTTTAAGGATCCGATGGCGAGTCTGATGGATCTTTGCGGCTCTTTGCGCCAAGGCGAACAGTTTTGGTTTCAAATTATTGTTATTCCGGTCGATTTTAGCTGGGTGAAAAGATGCGAAAAAGAAATAAATAAAATAATGGGTCGTAAAGAAAAGGTTAAAAAAGGCTTAGCGATGAAAGGACTGGAAGTTTTAGGCGAAGCGAGCGAGATGGTTTATCCTATCTGGGGTGAGATTGAAAAAAAGGAAGAACGGGCTAAAACTATGATGGATTTAAATCCTGGCGAAAAGAAGAAGGTTGAGGCGATTCAGCTGAAATCTTCGAAAGTGGCGTTTGAAGTTAAAATTAGGATTGTCTATGTGGCTAAACCTGAAGTGATGAATAAGGCTAAAGTAGCTAATGGGTTAGTCGGTTATATGAAGCAGTTCATTGCTTTAGACCTCAATAATTTGAAGCCGGATCTGGACATGACTTTTACGAGGACATCTTATTTTTTTCAAAAGGCTCGATTACTGAGAAAAAAGAGAAATATTTTTCAGGCTTATATTCGGCGGTCGGAATCTCGAGGCCGGCGACCCGGTCTCTATAGTATTGAGGAACTAGCGACTCTTTGGCATTTTCCTGTCGAAGCTAATGTTAAGGCGGCGATGATTCAAAAGGCGCCGGGACGCAAGGCCGATGCGCCGGCTTCGCTACCGCTCGCCGAGGAAAAAGCCGTTCCTCTGCCTGATATGTTTACTAATCTTAAGTATAAGCATAATCGTCCGGCTAATTATGTGGCTGATGATTTATTAGATAAGCCAGCCGCCCCACCCGCCAATTTACCTTTCGTTTAGTTTTACATACATGAAAATAGGTATTGACGCCCGCTTCTACGGTCCGATTGGTAAAGGCTTAGGCCGCTATACTCAAGAAGTGGTCGATAATTTAATCAAAATAAATAACGCTGCTGACAGCGATGATTTTACTTATGTGATATTTTTGAGTCCGGATAATTTTGATGAATTTACTAGTGAAGGACCAAGGGTCAAGAAGATTAAATTATCATGTATCTGGTATGGCTGGCGAGAACAATTAGTTTTTCCGTATTATTTGTGGCGAGAAAAATTAGATTTAGTTCATTTTCCTCATTTTAACGTGCCCATACTGACGCCGGTAAAATTTATCGTCACTATTCATGATTTAATTTTGACGCATTTTCCCACGGTGCGAGCCAGTACTCGTAGTCGGTTTTATTATTATTTTAAGAATTTAGTTTACCATTTAGTGATTTGGTTGGCCCTCAAGCGGGCCGCGGCGGTGATCGCCGTCTCCGAGTTTACTAAGAACGATATTGTCCAAAAATTTAAAATTTCGCCGAGTAAGATTCAAGTGACTTATGAGGGGTTAGCTAATTTATCGAAGGGGCGAGATTCCTTATTTGTTTCTAAATTAGACTCGCATGAGGTTTTGGCCCAGTATAATATTGCCAATAAATTTTTATTATATGTCGGTAATGCCTATCCTCATAAAAATTTAGAGTTCTTGTTAAAAGTTTTTAGCCGTCTGCATGTTACTCAGCCAGATTTACGCTTAGTGCTCGTCGGTAAATTAGATTATTTTTATCTGCGTTTGCAAGATTATGCTCGTTCTTTGAATTTGTGGCAGAAGAATAACCTTAATAATCCCGTTATTTTTACGGCTTATGTCCCTGATGCTCAATTAGCGCTTTTTTACGCCGCCGCGCTCGCCTATGTCTTTCCTTCTTTATATGAAGGGTTTGGTTTGCCGCCTTTAGAGGCGATGGCGCAGGGTTGCCCCGTTTTGAGCTCGAGTCTTTCCTCTCTGCCGGAAATTTTAGGTGACGCTTGTTTGTATTTTGATCCCGCTCGAGAAGATGATTTATTAGCCAAGATTAATTTAATTATGACTGATCAAGCGAAGCGCGATAATTTAAAACATTTAGGCCAGGCGCTCGTCAAAAAATATAATTGGTGGGAGTGCGCTAACCAAACCAGGCTGATTTATAAACAGGCTTTAAATATTCGTTAAATACTCGTTAAAATGGCGATTAAAGATAAAAATTTGTTATTTAGTTTAGAAAGAGAAAGGTTCTCTAATTTTGTAGTTGACTTAAGAAAAATTGAAAAAAAGGCGACGCGTGATATTAGAAAAGAAGAGAAAAAAATAAGGGAGCGGGGACAAATTAGTTTCCGGCGCTTGAGTCGCGTGACCGATAAAATAAATTTTAATTTACTAAGAGAGCCGGAAAATCTTTTTCGTCGCCTGCGTAAATTTCGTCTAGGGCTTGTTTTTAGAAATTTAAATAATTATTTACATTGGTCGGCGTTTATAAAACAAGCGCGTACTATTTCGTCGCTTGCCCCAGCGCCTAAAAGTTTTTGGCGGAAATTTGTCGATGATCAAGAGAGGATTTTTAAGGCTGCCCCGCGTCCGAATGCTGCGAGCCAAACGGAGCGCCAGCGGCTAGATACGGCGGAGTCTCAAGTTTTTTGGTATCGCTCACTTTTATCATTTATTATTGTTTTAATTTTAATTATTATTCCTTTTAAGCTACTCGCTTATTTCCAAATATTTGATTTTAAAAATTGGGAGAAAAAAATCGTTGCTCGTTCGGAATTCGCTTTTAGTAATTTACTAGCGGCGACTGATTCGGCCTCCAACCTGGATTTTAAGGAGGCGAATTCTAAATTTCAGGCGGCCGGAGTTAATTTTTTGGCGGCCGAAAGTGATTTAAATAAAATTAATGATTTAGTCCTGTCTCTGGCGGCTTTTTCGGATAATCCTAAGATTAAATTAGCCGCGGAGAGCAAAAAATTCTTGCGTCTCGGCGCTCTCAGCGCTTCTTTGGGGAGTAACTTAGCGCAAGCGACGGGCAGCCTATTTAGCGAATCAGAATTAGATTTTTCGAGGCGTCTGGATAATTTTTTGCTTTATGGCCAGACGGCGGCGCGAGACGCTCAAAGTTTACAAGAGGTTCTCGCGAGTATTAAGAACGTTAACCTCCCGACGGAATACCAAGCTAAGTTCGTGGCCTTAAGTCAGCAGTCCGATCTATTGGTTAATAATTTAGTAAATTTTATTAATTTAGCTGATAATCTCAAGGAACTGTTAGGCCGGAGTAGCGACAAAAGATATTTAGTGGTTTTTCAAAATAATAGTGAGCTCCGAGCGAGCGGCGGTTTTATTGGCAGCTACGCTTTAGTCGATTTTAAAAATGGTCGGATTAATAATTTAGAAGTGCCGGGCGGCGGATCTTATGATACGGAGGGTGGACTAGAGCTAAGAGTCGTGCCACCGGAACCGCTATCCCTAGTTAGTCCGCTTTGGTATTTTTGGGATGCTAATTGGTGGCCAGATTGGCCGACGACCGCTCAAAATTTGATGTGGTTTTATAGTAAGAGCGGCGGCCCCAGTGTCGACGGCGTGATTGGCCTTACTCCGACCGTGCTGGAAGGACTTTTAGAAATTACCGGGCCGATTAATTTACAATCCGAATATGGCCTGACTATTGATGCGGCTAATTTTTGGGAAACTGTTCAAAAAATAACCGAACAAAAAAATTTAGCTAAGACTAATCCTTATTCTATCGTCGGTCTGCCGACTACGACAGTGCCGGTTAAATCTAATTGGCCGCTCAAACAAGATCTTGAAATTAATGCGGCTAATAAACCGAAGAAGATTATTGGTGATTTACTAGTGAAGATTTTAGAAATTTTACCTCAAAAATTAACGAGAGAAAACTTAGTAAAAATGATGGCGCTTTTTGAAGAGAATATGGCGGCTAAACAGATCATGCTTTATTTTAAAAATGAATCTTTACAAGCCGGAATTGCTAGCCAGAATTGGGCCGGCGAGATGCGCTCTAGTGATCATGATTATTTGGCGGTGATTCATACTAATATCGCCGGTCAGAAGTCCGATCGTTTAATGAGCGAGAAAATAGATTTAAAGAGTGAAGTTCAGGTGGACGGCAGTATTATTAATACTTTAAAAATCCAGCGGACGCACCAGGGAGTTGAGGGAGTCGCTTTGACCGGCGTGCGTAATGTCGATTGGTTACGAATTTATGTGCCTTTAAATAGTGAATTATTGTTGGCGGCGGGTTTCAAAAAACCCGAGACTAAATATTTTCAACCTCAACCCGTCGGAGATTTAGAATCTCTAGCTTTATTGAGTAATGAGCGGGCCGCTGTCACTAACGAGACGACCGGCACTAAAATTTATCAGGAAAAGGATAAGACGGTGTTTGCGAATTGGGTTATGATTGATCCGGGGGAAACGGCGGTGATAACTATTCAGTATCGTTTACCTTTTAATTTTTTCGCCTCGGCGGCTAAATCCGGTTGGTTGGCCGTTTTTAACCGCTATCTGAATCCAGAATTTGGTAATTTATTCCCCTATTCTTTATTAGTTCAGAAGCAGGCGGGGGCGCCACCGAGCGAGCTGACGAGCCAGTTAATTTTACCCGCTAGTAGTCAAATATTTTGGCGTTATCCTGATTTTTTAAAAGGCTCAGCCGGTTGGGATTTTCAAGAAATATTAGATCGTGATAAATATTGGTCTATTTTAGTGAAGGACTCTAATTATTAATTATGAGCTGGTTTGGCTCCAGCTAGCTTAAAATATGTCTTCGTCAAAAAAAAGTAAAAATAATTTAAATATCGGTCGCGAAGAATTTTCCGGTTTGTCTTCTTTTGTCGAAAGGCCGGTACCGACCGAAAAAGAAGTCGCCAGCTTTGATCGCGCTATTAAGCGAGAGGTGAGAGAGCTAGAAATGGATTCGGATCTTTCGGAAATTTATCGCGATAAGAAGGGTAGCACCGTTGATGTTAAGCAATTAAATATTAGGCAGCGGCCGCCTTTTTGGCTAAGATTTTTTCGTCAGGTATTTATTCTCGCTATTTTAGTCGCCGTAATTTATGGCGGATATCAGTATTGGTTAAATGGTAGCGCGAGCGTTGGTGATTTGGATTTTAAGATTAGCGCTCCGGAAAGTCGGCTCGTCGGTGAAGCTTTTTCTTATCGGGTAGAGTATCATAATCCGACTAATTATCCGGTATCGAAGGTTCGCCTGGAGTTACAATATCCGACTAATTTTATTTTTGACTCCGCTTCGCTTGCGCCGGCGAGTGGTAATTATGGCTGGGATTTACCTGATTTAGCGCCCGGCGGAAATTTTTCTTTAGTAATTAACGGTCAGCTAATTGCTCAAGCCGATTCGGCTAATGTTGTTTTAGGACGCTTAAGTTATGTGCCGAGTAATTTATCTACTCAATTTAAAAAAGAAGCTTCGGCTTCGACGATTATCAGCGGTTTAGGCTTCCGAGCTGATTTAGATTTCTCTAGCACGGCCTTTTTAGATTCTGATAATGATTTAACTCTAATTATTTCCGATATTCAAGTAAACCAGCTCGGTGATTTTAATTTAAGTTTTGTTTTGCCTAGTGGGGTCGAGGCGAGCGTCGTGAATGTGGCCTCTAGCTCTTCGCTCCAAGCCAGTAGTACCGCGTCGGGGGTTACTCCCGGGAAGGTGCAGATTACTAAAAGTGGCGGTCTAAGCTGGCGTTTAAGCGGTTTGAGCCCAGAAGCGGGACGTCAGGAAATCCCTTTATCTTATAAAGTTAAACAACGTTCCGCCGATCTAGAGTTAAAGGTTCGTTTGGAAAAAAGATTAGCGGATGGCCAGTTATATGTTTTCTGGGAAAAATCAATTAAGCCAAATATAATTAGCAGTGATTTAAATTTAACTTTATCTCTTAACGGTTCTAAAACTGAAGCAGCGGTTAATTTTGGTCAACCTTTAAATTATTCTTTGACTTACGCTAATCACGGCAGTAACGCCTATAAAGACGTGGTTATTATGGCCGGGCTTAGCGGCAGTTTTCTAGATTGGAATTCTTTGCAGGATAGTAAGAACGGAGCGGTACATAATAATACGATTATTTGGACTAAGAATGAAATTCCGGAGTTAGCTGAAGTTAAGCCAGGCGCCGCTGGTGAAATAAATTTTTCGATAAATTTACGTCTTTTTAAGGATAGTGAACAGGGGCAAGATTTACTAGTGACCGCTTATGGCCAATATAGTATGAACAATCAGCCGGTGAAAGGCCAGGGTAATAGGAGTAATGAAATTAAGGGATTAATTAATAGCGATTTATCGCTCGACGAAAAAATTCTTTATTTTAACGAGGATAATTTACCGGTTGGTTCCGGTCCTCTGCCGCCCCAGGTAGACAATAAGACTAGTTTTAGAGTTTATTGGACGGTCAAAAATAATTTACATGAATTAAGCGATACTCGAGCAGTTTTTGATTTACCAGATTATGTCGCCTGGGAAAATAATAGTACGACCAATGTCGGTAATCTATATTATGATTCAACTAGCCACCAAGTGATTTGGGAGATTGGCCGTCTGCCGGTCTCGGTTTACCGGGTAGACGCCGAATTCAGTCTAAGTTTGACCCCAACGGCGAGCGACAAAAATAAAATTTTGGTTTTATCGCCCGGTTCGGCGCTGAGCGCTATGGATACGGAGACGAAGAGTTTGATTAGTAAACGATTAGGCGCTAAGACGACTAAGTTAGAAGATGACGATATCGCGGGACTAAATAATTCCGGGATAATTAAATAAATTATGTTTAAATTGATCCGGACGACGAAACAGGGAATCCGCCAGGGCCGTTTACAGACGGCCCATGGTTTTTTAGATACGCCTTTTTATTTGCCCGACGCGACGCGGGGTTTTATTAAGTTAACTGATAATGAAACGGTTAAAAGAAGCGGCACGCAAGCCTTAGTCGTTAATACTTTTCATCTCTATTTGCAACCCGGCTTAGAAGTTATTAAAAAAGCGGGGGGTCTACATAAGTTTATGAATTGGTCCGGGCCTTTATTATCTGATTCCGGCGGTTTTCAAGTTTTTTCTTTAATTCATAAAAATAAGGCGCTAGGAACTATTACTGATAATCAGGTTATTTTTAAATCGCCTTTAGACGGTTCTCGCCATGAGCTAACGCCGGAGAAATCTATTCAAATTCAATTCGCCCTCGGCGTCGATATGATGGTTTGTTTAGATGATTGCCCGCCGAATGAATTTTCTCGTTCTGATTTAGAAAAAGCGGTTGCGCGGACGATTGCTTGGGCTAAAAGATGTAAAAAAGAATATGAAAAACAGTTGAAAATAAAAAAATTGCGCGGCCTTAAACGTCCTTTATTATTTGCCGTTATTCAGGGCGGCGCGGCCATAGATTTACGGGAATATTGTGCGCGGGAATTAGTCAAAATTGGTTTTGCCGGCTATGGTTTCGGCGCGCGGCCGGTCGATAAAGACGGAAAATTTTTGCAAGCCGTGTTAAAAAAAACGGCGGCTTTTATTCCGCCAACCGCTTTACGTTTCGCTTTGGGCGTGGGGACGCCGGCCGATATTATTCGTTGCGCTAAGCTAGGCTGGGATATGTTCGATTGTGTTATTCCGACGCGCGAAGGGCGGCACGGAAAATTATTTTTTTCTAATCAGCGTCAGAAATATCAGACGCTTAATATTAATAATGCTAAGTTTACTCAAGATTTTTCGTCCGTTAATCGTTCTAGCTCTCTAGTCGAATTAAAAAATAATTCCCGCGCTTATTTACATCATCTTTTTCGCGCCGGTGATCCGCTCGGCCAACGTTTAGCTAGTTTAAATAATTTGGAGTTTTATCAGGGTATAATGAAGAAACTTCGTCAATAAAAAAGGCTGCGTTTGGGTCGCAGCCGAGGAAGGTCCGGTATTCGTTCAGGTGGGATTTATTCCGTTTTCGTTAGTTGATTATCGGAGAACAAAATTTTATAATGAGCGAGAGGCCAGGTTATCGCTTGTCCGTTGGACGCGATTTCAATAACCATGCCTGGTTTGCCTTTCGGGCCGATAAAACTGGGGTCAACTATCAGGATTGGTTTGTCGAACTGTGTCACGTAGTGGTTCATAAACCATTCGATTATTTGACCGATATATTGCGAGCCACATTGTATTCCGACTTCTTCCCGGGAAATGTTGATCTCTAGCCCCAGCCATTTGGCCGCCTCGTTATAATGAGGTTTGCTTCCACTGATTATATAATAATCACTGGTTACCTTGGCTAAGAGGCCAGAATTCAAAATAGAATTCATTTGCCCTTTTCCCGTTGGCGTTAGTCCGGGATTAACGTCGGTTGCCGTTGCGCCAACAGTGATGATCAGTATTTTTTCCATTACACACCTTATTTTTATTGAAAAATGAACAGTTAATTAAGTTTTAAAATTAAATATACTTTATAATTAATTTTATTATTTGTCAAATTTATTAATATTTTTAACTTGGCAAAATCTTATTTTTTCTTTATAATAAAGTTGGCTTTTATTGCCTTTTATTAAAGGACATTTAGTATGTCTTTATTTTAGTTTATTATGACCACAAAAATTATTGCGACTATCGGACCGAAGAGTGAAAAACCGGCTGAACTTTTAGCCTTATTTAAGGCGGGAGTAGATATTGTTCGGGTTAACTTTTCGCACGCTAATTACGATCAGTACCGTAATATTAAAAAAATTATTAATGACTTTAATCGACGATCTGATCGGAAAATCTCTTTGATGTTAGATTTACAAGGACCGCGTATTCGCGTTGGCGTTTTGCCGTTCGAGGGGCTGATGCTTAGAGAAAGGGAAGTTTATAAATTTTCTTATTCGAATAAACCTTATAAACCCGGGGGAGCCATTCCGATTAATAATGCTGATTTGTATCTTGATATTAAGAAAGATGAGCCCTTATTTTTATGTAATGGCGCCCTTGAATTATTAGTGATGGATATTAAGAATAAAGTCATTACCGCTAAAGTAGTTTCCGGTGGTTTGCTAAGTTCTAGAAAGGGAATTAATGTGCCTTATACGCATATTAAAAAAGGTGGAATGACCGCTCGCGATATTAAAAATGTCCGATTTGGTTTAAAGGCGGGGATGGATTATGTCGCCCTCTCTTTTGTCCAGACCGCCGAAGACGTTAAACGTTTGCGTCGTCTCTTGGGCCAGAAGAGTAAGGTTAAAATTATTTCTAAAATTGAACGGGGGGTCGCTTTAAAAAATATTGATGAGATTATTTCGGCTTCGGATGTAATTATGGTAGCGCGCGGCGATCTCGGCATTGAAGTACCGATTGAAGATCTGCCAATTATTCAAAAGAATTTAGTTCGTCACGCCCATTGGCACGATAAACCGGCGATTATTGCGACTCAAGTTATGACTTCTATGATTACTAATCCGCATCCGACGCGCGCCGAAATTTCCGATATCGCTAACGCGGTTTTTGATGGAGCGGATATGGTTATGTTGTCGGATGAAACGGCCGTCGGTGATTATCCGGTTGCGGCGATTAAAATTTTACGTCGAGTTTTAGACCGTTCGGAAGCTTATTTATATAAAACTAATGTAATTTTCTAAATTTATGAAAATAAAAGATATCTCGGCTTTAGAAATTTTGGATTCTCGCGGTAATCCGACTATCGCAGCGACGATTAAATTAGACAATGGCGTCCAGGGGACAGCCATGGTTCCTTCGGGCGCTTCTACCGGGAGTCATGAGGCCGTAGAACTACGCGATAATGATGAAAAATTCTATGACGGTTTGGGCGTTCAGCAGGCGATTAAAAATATTACCGAAAAAATTAAACCGGCTTTAGTCGGCCAGGAGGTAGAAGATCAAGCGATGATTGATGATATTATGATTAAGCTGGACGCAACGACGAATAAAGCGAAGTTAGGCGCTAATGCTATTTTAGCGGTTTCTTTAGCGGCGGCTCGGGCCGCGGCTAATTCTTTAGGTTTACCGCTGTATCAGTATTTGACTAAGTTTGATCCTAATTTTTCCGGTCATTATTATTTGCCGGTACCGATGATGAATGTTTTAAACGGCGGGAAACACGCTAACTGGGCGACTGATATTCAAGAATATTTGATTTTACCGGTTGGAGCAAAAACTATGGCGGCCGCGGTGCGCTGTGGCGCCGAGGTTTATCAGAGTTTAAAAAAAATTCTTAAATCTAAGTCTTATTCAATTAGTGTCGGCGATGAGGGGGGATTTGCCCCGGCGGTTAGTAATAATGAGGAAGCCTTTATTCTTCTAGTCGAAGCGGTTAGGGCCGCTGGCTATGTTTTAGGCCGAGATATTGTTTTTGGAATTGATGCTGCCGCAACGGAATTTTATTCTGAGGGGACATATAATTTAAAAAAAGAAAATAAAATTTTAAGTGGCGCGGAACTAGCGACATTCTATAGCGAACTACAAGCCAAGTATCCGATTTATTCTTTTGAGGATATTTTTGCGGAAGACGATTGGTCGAGTTTTCAGGAATTTACTGCCAAATTCGGTCAGGCGGTCCAAATAGTCGGTGATGATCTTTATGCAACTAGTGTCGAGCGTTTAGAGCGGGGCATTAAAGATAAGGCGACTAACTCTATTTTAATAAAACTTAATCAGATCGGGACGCTATCGGAGACCGTCGCCGCTATTCTACTGGCGCGAGCTAGTAATTTGACAGCCGTTATTTCTCACCGCAGCGGCGAAACCGAAGATTCTTTCATTGCCGATTTAGTCGTGGCGCTAGGAACCGGACAAATTAAAACTGGCGCGCCCGCTCGTTCGGAGCGGACCGCTAAATATAATCGTCTCTTAGAAATCGCCGCGGCGCTGGGAGAAAAAGCGAGCTACGCCACTTTTCCTTTTAGCGTTAAATAAGCCCTTTTTCTAATCCTCAGTTTTTAGTCTTCCGGAAAACTAAAATATATGATGCAATTTATCTTTTTTGCTACTTCGATGCTGATCCTGTTTGTGGCCAATGTTTTATTTTGGTATATTTTGGTTAGGTTTTTTGATATTACTTCGGCTTATAATCAGGCCATGGTGGCGATTATTATCTTTGGTTTATTCTTGAATGCTCTTATCGCTTCTTATATTATTCATAAATGGGATAATCTTCTGACCAGAATTTATTATCTTTTTTCTAATCTTTGGGTTGGGCTCTCGATTAATCTTTGTTTGATGGCTCTTTTAATTGCTTTAATTAGGTTATCCGGTTGGACATTTGGTTTTTATGTCCCCGATTTACATCTCAAGATTATTTTTTTAGCCGGCGCTCTCCTTCTTTCCATCGCCGGTGTCTACCGGGCTTTTTTTCCACAAATTACTAGTTATGAAGTTTTTATTAAAAATTTACCGGCCGCCTGGGATAATAAAGTGATTGTGCAATTATCCGATGTTCATCTCGGCCCGATTCACCGCAAAAAATTTTTTGATCGCCTAATTGATCGGATTCAGGCGTTAAAACCGACAGCCGTTTTTATTACTGGTGATTTATTCGACGGAACCGAATCAGATTTTTCTTGGCTTAATCATCCTTTTACGCGGCTACAGGTGCCGAGAGGGATTTACTACGGTTTTGGTAATCATGATTTATATTTAGGTTTCAGCCGGGTAATTAGTATGCTCGAAAATAATCCGGTTAAGATTTTGGATAATCAGCTGGTGGTGGTTGATGGTTTGCAGATTATTGGCATTAATTATTCTTTTAATAGTGATTTTAATTTAGAAGAGGCGATTTTAAAACAGGTCGCCTATGATCCGCATCAGCCTAGTATTCTAATGTTACATGTGCCTAAGAATATTGCTCTCGCTAAAAAATCCGGTATTGATTTACAGCTCTCGGGGCATACGCATGATGGTCAGATTTGGCCTTTTAATTATATCGTTAATTTAGCTCATGAAGGACATGGCTATGGATTTTTTACCGAAGGAGATTTTTCCTTGATCGTCAATTCCGGAGCCGGTTCTTGGGGGCCGCCGATGCGAACCGCAGCGCGCAGTGAAATAGTCAAAATAACTCTTCATAAAAAATAATCCAGAAAAATAGTTTAGAAAAATAATCCAGCCGATTTTTAATCAATGAATAACACCACTATGAATTTAGAAAAATTAACCCAAATTTTAGCGCCAGAAGCAAAGTATCGCTACTCCCAGGTAAATAAAGCCGTGTTTCAGGATTTTATTGCTACTTGGGACCAGGTTTCGAATTTGCCGAAGAATTTGCGAGAAAAATTAACGCTTGATTGCCCGCTCGAAATTAAAGCGGAGATTATTAAGGATAAGACGAGCACGACTAGTCTAAAGGCCCTAATTACTTTAGAAGACGGAGAAACAGTAGAAACTGTTTTAATTCGTCAAAGAAAAAAAACGGTCGACCCGACTAATGGTGGTAGTGATTTCCGTTATACGGTTTGTGTTTCTTCTCAGGTTGGTTGTTCCTTGGGTTGCGTTTTTTGTGCGACCGGCGAACGTGGTTTTACTCGTAATTTAAACGCCGCAGAAATAGTTGAACAAGTTATTTTATGGGCGCGTTATTTAAAAGCCGAAAAAGGGGGCGCTAAAATAGATAATTTAGTCTTTATGGGTATGGGTGAACCATTTTTAAATTATGACCAGTTTATTAAAGCCGTCAAATTTATTAATAATCCGGAGACCTTAAATATTGGTTCGCGCCGGATGTCGGTTTCAACGGCGGGTCTAGTAGAGGGTATTAAACGTTTAGCAGGGGAAAAATTACAAATTAATTTAGCTATATCTTTACACGCAGCCAAGGATGAGCAGCGAGCCGGCTTAATGCCGATTGCTAAAAAATATAGCTTGTTTGAAATTTTGAAAGCGGTTGATCATTATATTATTAAAACTGGCCGGCGGGTTATGTTCGAATATTTAATGCTTAAAAATATCAATGATAGCGATGCCGACGCTCTTGCGCTCGCTAAATTATTACAGCGGCCTCTCTACTTAGTTAATCTTATTCCTTATAATCCGACGGGTCGTTTTGAGCCGTCTAGTCGAGAAAGAATTGCGAGATTTAAGGAAATCTTAGAGTCTAATGGCGTGCCCGCGACTATTCGTTTGAGTTTTGGCTCGGCGATAGGCGCCGCTTGCGGCCAGTTAAAAGGTCGGCCGAAAAATAGGTCGCTTAATAAAAATTTGTAAATCGTCGTCATGTCCTCTTTGATTCTAAATAATCAGAAAACTATTGAATATCAAATTAAGACTAACCGCCTATCGAAGAATTTACGCTTAAGCGTTTATAGAGATGGGCGGATTTTAATTACTAAACCCCGTTACGTAAGTTTGCGACAAACACGGCTTCTGATCGAGAGTAAAAAGGAATGGTTGCAAGAAAAACTTGATAAGTTACCGCGGCGCGGGCTTGCGCCCTTGCTCGATAAAGCTAGTTATTTAAAACGACGAGTCGCTGCGTATTCTTTAGTCAAAGAGCGTTTGGAATATTTTAATCAGTTTTATGGCTTTAGTTATAAGCGGATAAGTATTCGTAACCAGAGTACCCGCTGGGGGAGTTGTTCGCGGCGCGCTAACCTTAATTTCAATCATCGTCTTTTAGATTTAGCGCCACCTTTGCGGGACTATTTAATTGTTCACGAGCTTTGTCACTTAGGCGAATTTAATCATTCGCCAAATTTTTGGTCCGCCGTGGCTAAAACTATTCCGGACTATCAGAAAAAACGTCGGGCTCTGCGGCAAGCGGTTGATACTTGAAGATAATTAAGTTATAATTTAATTGTTTAGACTAATTAATTAATAATAATTTTATGTTTACTTTACCAATATTACCTTATGAACAGTCGGCTTTAGAGCCGTATATGTCGGCTCGTACTTTAGAATTTCATTATGGCAAACACCACCAGGCTTATCTGGATAACTTAAATAAGCTGATTATCGGTACGGAATTTGAAAATATGTCTTTAGTCGATATAGTCGTGAAAACCGCTAACAACCCCGCGTTGAGTGCTATTTTTAATAACGCCGCCCAAAGCTATAATCATCAGATTTTTTGGCAATGCTTAGCGCCGGCCGAGACTAAAATAGAACCGACGGCGGCCGTTTTAGACTTGATCAATAAATCTTTTGGCTCTTTAACTGACTTTTATGCTCAGTTTAAGACCGCGGCTTTAGGACAGTTTGGGAGCGGTTGGGTTTGGTTGGTTCGTGAGGGAGAAGTTTTGAAAATAATGAAGACGGCTAATGCTAATAATCCTCTAACGTCCGGCCTAAAAATTCTTTTGGCTCTCGACGTTTGGGAACATTCTTATTATTTAGACTATCAGAATCGCCGCGCGGATTTTGTGGAAGCGGTTTTGCATAATTTATTAAATTGGAAATTTGTTCAGGATAATTTATAGTTTTATTTTGTATTTAGTATAGTACCTATTATTTGGCATCTAGTATCTATGATCTAATACTTAGTATTTAGTATTTATGATCTAGCACCTAATATTTAGTATTTATTACTTAACTTAATTTTTTTTACCGTCTTATTTTTTAGTTGACCGTTTTTATGTATCAGAATCCTTATATTAAACTTAAGCCCCGGACGCAGCGTCCCTATACGGAAATTTATTTAATTCGTCATTGTAATCCTAATTATTCTTTAGAAAAAAAACGGGGGCCTTATAATATGCCTCTTTCCCCCTTCGGTTTAAAGCAGAGAAAATATCTGACTAAAAAATTATTGTCTCTTGATATCGATAAAGTTTATTCTAGTGGTTTAATTCGCGCTCAAGAGACGGCGGCGAGCTATATTAAGAAAACTGGTTTGACGATGATTATTGATCAGCGTTTGGATGAAATTGATTGGACGCATTGGCATAAAATTAAATATTTTAACATGTCCGAGTCGAGCCGAAAGAATAAATTACCGTCTCACCCGCAGCTTTATAAAGAATTAGATAAGATGCAAATAACGGCGCGGCGCGCTTTAGCCGATTTATTCCGTCGCAATCGCGGTCATCGGGTGCTTGTCTTCTCACACGGTAATTTTATTAAAGCCTTGATAACGGGTATCCTGGATGCTGATGTGCTCGGTTTCTTGTCCTTAGAAATTTTCCAGTCTTCAATTAGTAAGATAGTGATTGATCGCGACGGTTATGTTAAAGTCAGTTTTATTAACGATGTTAGCCATTTGCCGTTAGTGCCAAAAGAGGATCTCTTTATTACTTTAGCGGATTAAATTTTTTTAGTGGATCGGATCTTTAAAACTAGGTAGAACCGGAGCTTAAATTTTTTGTCCCTATTCTTATGAATTCAAAAAAAATTAAAATAATAATTTTTTGTTTAGTCAGCGTCCTAGTTTTTGGCGCTGATTTTGGTATTAACGGTTTTAGTTATTATTCGTCAGCGGCGCAAGCGGCGGTTAATTTACGTGGCCGTTTTTTAATTCAAGTCGAAGATCGGGGGCAGGCTTGGTACGTTAATCCGTCTGATAATCGTCGTTATTTATTAGTTAAAGGAGGAGCGGCTTTAAAAACTTTAAGTACTTTAGGTTTAGGCGTTAGCAATAAAGATTGGGCGGTTTTTCAGAAAACGACGCCGCGGCGCTTAGCCGGGCGTATTCTTTTAAAAGTTGAAGACAAGGGACAGGCCTATTATCTTAGCCCCCTGGACTTTAAATTATATCCCCTCACGAACGAGTCGGTCGTCCTTAGTCTAATTAAGAGCCAGGGGCTAGGAATTACTAATAAAAATTTAAGTAATTTAACGCTGCCGCCTAAAGTAATTTCTCCTAAGATAACGCCGCTCAATCCGAATCCCGAAGCGGCGGCCGACGCGCCAATTTCTAGAGCGTCAACTTCTTCGGAGTCCGTTAAACGTTTTAGCTTTAAGTATAAAAATACTAGTTATGATATAAGTCAGACTTTATCGTCGTCTTTATATAATAGTTATAAAAATTCTCCTAAAGTTTATACTTATTTTAATAATACCGCCCCTAGTAATTTGCGAGAGTCTTTTTATAGTTTATTTTTTAACGTTAAAGCAGATGATTATTCTTTAGATAATTTACTCGCTGATTTAAGGGCGGTAGCGGCGCAAAATAAATGGAGCGATGACGAATTATTAGAATTTACTTTAGCGCTAGTGCAATATTTACCTTATGATCAGGCGAAAGTCGCAGTTGACTCCAACCGTAATATCAGTCCCTATTATCCTTATGAAACTTTGTACCTCGGTCGAGGAGTTTGTTCGGATAAAACTTTTTTAGCCGTAGCGCTACTACGAAAATTAGGCTATGGCGCGGCGGTTTTAGATTTCCCAGAAATTAATCACAGCGCTTTAGGCGTCGCTTGCCCGACTAGTGACTCTCTAAATGGTTCTGGCTATTGTTATGTCGAGACGACTAATTATTTCCCCTTGGGCGTAATTCCACAAAGTATTAGTCCCGGGAAAGCCCAAAATACGGCGGATGAGTTTGGTTCGATGTTTAATAGCGCTAATTTAGGCCAAGTAGAAATTTATCAGAAGACTAATGGCCAAATTTATAAAGGTTTGACGGCGACGCGCGCTAAAATCGAGTATTTGCAATTTACTAAGACAGGTTTGGCGGCTAAGCAAACCGCTTTAACTTCTCTTAACGCCGCCGCGCGTCAACAAGAAACCGATTTAAGCCAATTAAAAGTTCAAATGGATAATTACTATAATAATGGTCAGAGCGCCCAGTATAATGATTTAGTAAGCTCTTATAATAGTCTAGTTAAAGTCTATAATGACCTTTTAACTGATTATCAACTTAAAGTTAATAACTATAATCAAACCGCGCGGGAGTTCAATCAGGCGATTACCGATTTTTATCAGAAATAGTCAAAATAACCTTGACAATAGCTTAAATTTCCTATATATTTATTTTAGAGGTACGGCCTCTAGATCGACCTCTTTTTTATATTATTTTTATAAAAATTTAATTAATTATCATGCTCTTAAGGCCTTATTGGCCATTATTTTTCTTCCTCGGTTTTCCGAGGCTGGAGAGCAGATGTAACAGGCTTCGGCCTTAAAAAGAAAAAATATGATTACTGTACCAAAAATTGAAGACATGCTTAAAGCGGGCATGCATTTTGGCCACCGGACTAACCGTTGGCATCCGAAGATGAAGCCATTTATTTTTACTTCTAAAAATGGCGTTTATATTATTGATTTAAGAAAAACTCAGGAAAAATTACAAGAAGCTTTAGAATTTATGGCTAAATTAGTGGCGGAGGGGAAAAATATTCTCTTTGTCGGCACGAAGAGCCAGGTAGCGGCGCCTTTAAAAAAAATGGCCGAAGAAACGGGCCAGTCATACGTAGTTGGGAAATGGCTCGGTGGTTATTTAACTAATTTTGTTATTGTTAAAAAATCCGTAAAAAAATATCTAGACTTAATTGAAAAACGGGAGGCTGGTAAATTAGATAAATATACAAAAAAAGAACGTTTGAATTTTGATCGGGAAATTAAAAAATTAGAAGTTCGCGTCGGCGGTTTAGCCGCTTTAACTAAATTACCGGACGCTTTATTCGTTTGGGATATTAAAGAAGAAGAGACGGCCGTACGCGAGGCGCAACAAAAACATATTCCGATTATTGCTATCTGCGATACTAATGTTAATCCGGAAGACGCGAATTATCCTATTCCGGCTAACGACGATTCGACAAAAACTATTCAGCTCCTTTTAGCCGCGATTAAAAGCGCTATTTTAGAGGGGAAAAGCAATCTTAAATAAAAATTTAACTTATCTCAATATGGAATTAATTAAACAATTGCGCGAAATAACCGGCGCGGGCATGGTTGATTGTAAAAAAGCTTTAGAGGAAGCCGCTAATGACTTGAATAAAGCGGTCGAAATTCTCCGTAAGAAGGGAATTCTTAAGGCCGCGAAACGGACTGATCGCGAGACTAATGAAGGAGTAGTGAAGGTCGCTCTGAGCGCTGATAAAACCGAGGCTTATATTTTAGAACTTAATACGGAAACCGATTTTGTTTCTCGTAATGAAAAATTCCAGGCTTTCGCCACTGCCGTTTTAGAATTAGTTAAAACTAAAAAACCCGGTAGCTTAGAAGAACTTTTGGCTCTCTCTATGACTGGCGTAAGCGTCCAGGATAGTTTAGCTACTTTAAGCGGTACCGTTGGCGAAAAGATGGGTCTGAAGCGTTTTGCTATTGTTTCAGGGGCCAGTGTCGCCGCTTATTCTCATTTAGGCGGACGCCTCGGCGTTTTAGTCGCTTTAGATAAACCGGGGCAGGAGACTTTAGCTTCGGATATCGCGATGCAAGTGGCGGCGGCCAATCCTAAATATTTACGGTCGACGGAAGTTGATCCCGCGGAAATGGCTAAGGAAAAAGAAATTTATAAGGAACAACTACTTAAAGAAGGTAAGCCGGAGAATATGATTGATAAGATTCTGGAGGGCAAGATGAGTAAGTATTACGCCGAGGTTTGTTTAGTGGAACAAGAGTATATTAAAGACGACAAGAAAAAAGTTAAAGATATTTTAGGTGGCGCTAATATTTTACAATTTGTTCGTTACTCTCTCTAATTTATATCTAAATTTTAATCTATTTTTGGATTAGAATTTTTTCTCATCCCATGTTAATCGCGCAAGTACAATTCGCTCCCTGGGATAAAGTTTATAATTTTTCGTTGGCTGGTTTAACTCTCGTCGCCGGTGATTATGTCGTAGTTAAAACGGAACTAGGTCTAGAGTTAGGGAAAGTCGTTAATCTCAAAAATTTAACGGAGCCATTTAAACAAGAACTTAAACCAGTTTTACGGTTAGCCGTTTATGACGATATTGCTCAGATTCCTGATCAAGCGAAAAAAACTGAAGTTTTAAAATTTTGTGAGGAAATGATTCAGCGACACGGCTTGCCGATGAAGTTAATCGATGTTCACTTTTCTTTAGAAGGTAATCGCTTTAATTTCGCTTTTCTCGCCGAAGGCCGCGTTGATTTTCGCGATTTAGTGAAAGATTTAGTCGCTCATTTTAATGTTAATGTCCGTCTGACACAAATTGGCACGCGCGATGAGGCGCGAGTAACTGGCGATTGCGGACCTTGTGGTCGAGGTTTATGCTGTCGGACTTTTATTAATGAGTTTTCGTCGATTACTTCCGAAATGGCCGAAGCGCAACAGGTCGTCCATCGCGGGAGCGAGCGAATTTCCGGGATGTGTGGCCGGTTGATGTGTTGTTTATCTTTTGAATACGAGGGTTATAAAAAAATGGCCGGTGAATTGCCGCCTCTCGGCACGAAAGTAAATATCGCCGGAACGCGTGGCGTCGTTGTCGGCCATCATATTTTAAAACAGACCATTGACGTTAGAGTGGCCGCGGATAAGCCGGACGAAAGAGACGTAACGATTGAAGTTGATATTAATAAACACCGAGGAAAAGAAAAATAAACCGCCAATTTTAAGGGCGGTTTTTTTTAAGCTTCAGAGGAGTAAAATTTAGTAATATGTTTACAGAATTAATTAATCAAACAGCGAGCCCTAAAAAGAAGGTTCTAAACGAATCGGTTGATGAAGATAAAATAAAGGGAGCGGCTCGTACTGAACAAGAAACTGAAACGTCTTTAAAAGAGGGGATGGTTGATGTTATTCAGGTTAAAGATTTAGCTCTAAAAAAAGCCGTGGAATATTGCCGATTACTTTCTAAAGAAGAACAGATTAAAGTTGTTTCCCGTATTTTCGAACATTCTATTGATGATGGGTTAAAAGTAGTAGAAACTTTGCGTCTAACGTCTAGTGATGTCGCGCGGATTATTACCGCGCCGGAATTTTATTTAAAACACAGTGAAGATGCCTTGAAGGTGGCGACGATTGGTTTGTCTCAAGCTAAGGGAAAACCCGAAAGACAAGCCGCGAAAAAATTGTTAACGCATTTTGCTGAATTAGGCCAGGCGGTTGAGGCCGGTAGAGAAATTACCAAGCCGAAAAAATATGGCCAGGAGCGGGAAATTATTCAAGAGCTTGACCGGGCCTATGAACCGTTTTTAAGTACTAAAAAAATTGAAATAATTGGCGAAAAAGATCCCCGGTCAAGCGGCGAGCGCTTAGGGGAAAAAAATATTGAACTTATTAAAACGACGCTAGAAAAAAATTATTACTCCGGCGATGTTTTAAAAATACTTTTTGCCGAGATAAAAAAAACTGACGGAGATAGAATTAGTAAATTAGTCAAAGAACATTTTGGCTCAAGCGCTGGTTTGCGAGAAAAATATAAACATACGGGGTTAGAAGCTTATGTTCGTAATTTAGAACGCGGGAAAGAGAATGCGCGGGAGATTGTTTTAGAAGAATTACGCGCTCGTCTTCCGCTCGCTATTATTGATCGTTTAGAATGGGACTCTTTTGTATCCCAAGACGATTTAGACAAGATTAAAGAAACATTTAATTTAACTGAAGCCGCCGCTCAGAAATTTGCCACTGTTCGGTATCAGCCCTTGGATCTTACTTTTAACCGGCAAAATGATCAGGCGCAAAAAAATCTGATTAAGGAAATTCAGAGTTTAGGCGGCCAGCTCAGAATTGATGAACAGGGAGATTTTTCTTTAGCCAATAAGCGTGAAAGTGAAAAATCTAAATATCTTAGTGAAGAAAAAATCCTTGATAAACTTGAGGAACTTATGGCCTTAGGTGTTTACAGAAATTTGATCGCCCGAAATTTTGCTGGTCTGGACTCCGATCGGGCTTGGAAAATGCGGGAGGAGCTTATGGATTCAGGTGTTAGCAGGAGTCTTATCGCCCAAGGTCTGGCTGGCCTAGACTCGGAGCGTGCTTGGAAAATGCGGGATAGGCTGATTGCCTCAGGTGAAGTTAATATAGATTTTATCGTTTTAAGTCTGGCTGGCCTTGACTCCGATCGGGCTTGGAAAATGCGGGAGGAGTTTATGGCTTCAGACAAAACTAGTAAAGCTGTTATAGTTTTAAGTCTTGTTAGTCTGGACTCTGATCGGGCCTGGAAAATACGTGATGAGCTTATGGCTTCAAACAAAGCTGAAAAAGTTGATAGAGATTCTATTGCCGAAAGTCTGGCTGGTTTAGACTCCGATCGGGCTTGGAAAATGCGGGAAAAGTTGATGGCTTCAGGCGCAATTGATGAAAATTCCATCGCTTTAAGTCTTACTAGTCTTGACTCCGATCGCGCCTGGAAAATGCGGGAGGAGCTTATGGCTTCAGGCGAAATTAATAAAGGTTTCATTGCCGTAAGTCTGGCTGGCTTGGATTCTGATCGCGCCTGGAAAATGCGGGAAGAGTTTATTGTTTTAGGCGTTGATAAAGGTTCAATCGCTAAGGGTTTAGCTGGTCTTGATTCTGATCGAGCTTGGAAAATGCGGGAGGAGTTTATGACCTCAGGAGTTAGCAAGGGTTCTATCGCTCATGGTTTAGCTGGAGACTATCTAACATTTGTTTGGCAGTTAAAAAATAAAAAAGATAAACAGGGACAAAATCAATCGCCAGAACTTTCTCGCAAACTTCATTTATTAAATATCCTTCATACCTTAAGACCTGATTTAGGGAAATTTGAAATTGAAAAAAATAAAACTGAAGTTGTTGAATCAAGACCACCCTTATTTACCGAAGAAGAGGCAGTGGTTTTGATGCAAAAATTTACTGAAATGGGCGAGGAGCTAGCCGCTACTCAAGTGGCCGTCGCCACTAATCATAAAGATACTTATCGCCGGTTAATAAAAAATAATATTTATAATTCTGATTTTGTAACAATTGCTAATCGTTTGGGCGACACGGAGTTACTGGACTCAGCGAGAGAAGTAATGGATCAGTGCCTAAAAATGGAAGAGTTTTTTAGAGCTGGCGATTTGGCGCTGGCGCTTAAAGATAAAGAAACTGTTAAAAAAATAATCAAAAAACTGTCGGTTAGAACGAATTTACGCGATGCTATTAAAGTAGGTTTTTTAGCGGTTAGTATTGGCGACACAAAACTGGTTAACTATTGTTTTGATGATGATTTTCTGCCGGCGTCGGGGAAAATGACTGGGGCAATGTTATTGGATATTTATGATATTGCTATTAAAACGAAGAATAAAGATATAATATCTAAAGCCTTAACAATGCAAAGATCACCTGAGGAGTATAGTCCATCTAATGATGAGATTTATCATCGTGAGGAAGAATTTAGGATGGGGTTATTATCGATTGCTATTAAGGCTGATGATAGTGCGCTAAGAATAGCGCAGTCGCTAGAGTCGGAGAAAGACTACGAAGAAGCGGCTAAAATATTTATTGCGCTTGGCGATATCGCTCAGGCCAGGAGGATAATTTCTCAGTTACGCCAAGACGATAATTTTGCCAGTATCGCGGTAATTACGGAGTTTTATTATTCAGAAGAAGGGAATAGGGACGATATAAACGATTCAAAAAGTTCGTCTAGTATTGAGACGACGGGAGGTATTGAAAAAAATGCTCGCTATTTTTCTGAAGAGGAAATGAAAGATTTAATGCAGAAATGTTTAAAGGCTAAATATTTTTCTTCGGCCGCGGAAATCATGGTGGCGCTTGATGATCGAGAGTCTGCCCAGAATCTTATCCAAGAATGTTTAAAGAACGATTGGTTAACTTCGGTCGCGGATATTATTGTTGCTCTAGCCGCCAAAGATCTAGAATCTGCTAAGAATATTATATTCTCTCAAAATATTATACAAGAATGTTTAGCTGGTCGTTGTCTCTATGCTGCCGCTGATATGGCCGTTATCATAGCTGATAACAATCCGGAATTGGCTAAAGATGTTATGGAGAAATGTTTAGTAGAAAAAGGTTATCTTGCTTGTGCCGGAAGAATTGAGGTCGCCCTTAATGATTTAGAGTCTGCTAAGAATATTATGTATAAATATTTAGAGGAAAATAATTTTATTTCGGCCGTGGAGGTTGCGGTTGCCTTAGCAGGTAAAGATCCGGAATTCTCTCAGAATATTATATTTTTTGAAAGTATTATTGAGGGGTGTTTTGAACATAATCTGGAGACGGCTGCCGCTGATATGGCCGTTGCCGTGGCTAGTAAAAATCCGGAATTGGCTAAGGGAGCTATGGAGAAATGTTTAGCAACAGGTTATCTCGGTGCGGCTGGAAAAATCATGATTGCTCTTAATGATCGAGAGTCTGCCCAGAATATCCTGTATAAACTTTTAAAGAATGATCGGGTGATTGCGGCCGCAGAAATTGCTGCCGCCCTATATAGTAAAAATAAAAATGTTTTTACTTCAAATAGAATAATACAATCTAGTGGTGGGCAAAAAGATAGCGATTTTGATGCCGAAAAACTTTTAGTAGAAATAAACAACTATTTAGAACAAGAGTCAAAAATTGCTAAGAAAAAACCGAAAACATTAGGGGATAAATTAAAAAAAGAACTTCAAACCTCGCGCGCTTTTGTGAGATCGGTTAATAGTGTTATCAAAGATTCTCCAGAAATATTTCTTAATATGCTAGCCGCTCGAAAGTCGTCGCGGCGCGGCGTAGGGAAATTAGCGGCCAAAGTTTTTCCTAGTATTTTAGAAAAGGATCAGGAGACTTGGCGAGGTTTTTCTGGCTATTCCGGGTTTGAATCAAATACCTTAAATTTTGGCCGAGAGCCTTCTCCCGAGGATTATTTAAATCCGGATAGTCTACTCGACTCTCTCGCCGGCGGCGATCCAGAAAAGGAATATCAAGAGGAAGTGTTAAAATTCCGAGAGCCGCTTCATGAGCTAGTCGTGACAGGAATTTTTGGAAAATATAACGGGTCGGCTTGGGATAGTAGATATCAGTTTAGTGTAGCTGATATTTCGAGCGAAAAAACTAAAGACATTACCATTACTTTGCCGCACGTGGGTCAACAAACAAAACTTCCTAAACCGGTTTCCGGAACGATTATTAAAGAGCGCGTTAAAGCTATTAAAAAAGGAAAGGAACTCGCTTGCGAAACGGAGTTTTCGCCGCTCGGAGAGGGAACGGTAAAAGATACTAAGCGAGCGGAAGAAATTATTTATTCGGTCCGCCAGAATGAAATTCCTAGAGAAATGCGTAATGTTACGGCTAGTGAATACGCAATATATAAGAAACAATTCGTCCGTGAATATGGCGATATTATGCTGACGCCGCTAGCGGAATTACCGGAAGAAACCGATTTATTTATTGAGAGTATAAAAAATAAAGATCCTAAGGAGCAGGTGATGGCGATTGAAAATTTTGTGCGCCAGGTTAGTTATTATGATAAGAAAAATAGGGAAGTTTCTCCGTTAAAGACTGGAGCCTCTTTAGAAGACCGTTTTAGTATAATGGAGTCGCGCGTTGATGAGCTCCGGGAAAAGAATAAGATTTCCCTCGAGGGGAAAAAATATGCCGGGGTCTGTGCTGATTTTGCGATGTTGACATCAGCGTTGCTGCGCAAAGCGGGGTTTCCTTCGGGCGTCCTCACGGGATTTATGCCCAACGGAAAAACAGCGACAATTGCTAATGCCCATAGTACAGCTTTTGTCCTTTGGCCGACTGCGCGCGGTGGCAACGAAGTTTTTTCGGTCGATGGAACACCCTCGGGAATTGAAGGAATATCTGGCGCGAGTATTGTTGAGAAAGAAAAAATGCGCAGTGAAGCAATCGGCTCCATAGTTCAAGACGCAAATAAAAAATTGGAGGAAATTATGAATATTGTTAAATCAAATGATTTGGCCGCCATTAAGAAACTAACTAATGGTGACCTAGAAACTGTGGTCAATACTATTTTAAAATATGAAACGACGGGAGAAGATTTGTTTGCTCTCCAGAACGTGTTAGATGCTTATTGGTATACACCATTTAGCAGTTCTAATATGGGTAGCTCTAAAGTGAAAAAGGAGTTTGAGAAATTTTTTGAAAAAGAGTTAAAGACTACTTCGTCTAGCGAAGTAGTCAATCCGGGGTCTCAAGTATTTGATTTAGCTAATAAATTTATTCAAAAATTTGAAGTAAAAAATGGTTCGGAGTCGCCAGAGAAAGCGGTCCGTTTATTTGAACAGGTTATCGAGGCGACTGGTCAGAAATTAACTATTCAAGAAAGAAAGGTGTATATAGCGATTGCGACCTATTTGAAGGCTAAGAAAATGAAAGGAAATGAGCAGTAGTGGCCTAGATTAGTTCGTTTTATTTATTGTTTAAGCGTGCTATAATATTGAATATTATGATTATAATTAAGACTTTATCAATATGAAAAAAGTAAATATTGCTATTAATGGTTTTGGGCGAATTGGCCGAGCCGCCCTTAAAGCTATTTGGATGCGTTTTCCGAATTTGCGGGTCGTCGCTATTAACGATTTGACTGATCCGGCGACGCTGGCTCATTTATTGAAATATGACTCTTGCTACGGGACGACGGATCAAAAAATTAGGGCGACTAAAGACGCCTTATTCATCGATGGTTTAAAAATCCCGATTTTGGCCGTTAAAGATCCGGCCCAACTTCCTTGGAAAGAGTTGAAAGTCGATATTGTCTTAGAATGTACGGGCCGCTTTACTAATAAAGCCGATTTGAACTTGCATCTTCTGGCCGGTGCTAAAAAAGTAGTTTTGTCCGCTCCGGCGAAAAAGGGCGGAGTTAAGACCATCGTTCCGGGCGTTAATTTGGAAAAGATTACTAAATCTGACCATCTTATTTCCGCCGCTTCCTGTACGACTAATTGTTTAGCTCCGGCGACTAAAGTAATTAAAGAAACCTTCGGTATTAAGAAGGCGCTTATGACGACGATTCATTCTTATACCGCTGATCAGAATTTAGTTGACGGGCCGCATAAAGATTTACGTCGGGCGCGTGCCGCCGCTATTAATATGATTCCGACGACGACCGGCGCGGCGATTGCGACGACGGAAACTATTCCGGCTTTAAAAAATAAATTTGATGGACTAGCCGTGCGGGTGCCGACGCCAGTCGGGTCGATTTGTGATACTGTTTATTTGTTAAATAAAAAAACCACGGTGGAAACCGTTAATAAAGCTTTTATCAAAGCGGCGCGAGGAAAAATGAGGGGAATTATCGAAGCTTCGAGCGAAGAATTAGTCTCCGCGGATATTGTTGGTAATTCTCATAGCGCAATTATTGATTTAAAGAGTACAAAAATAGTCGGCGGCGATCTACTCAAAGTTATTTCTTGGTATGATAATGAATGGGGTTATGCGAATCGCTTTGTCGAACTCGCTAATTACCTAACTAAGTTTATTTAAAATATTAAGAAAATAAAAAAGACTGCTCTAGTCTTATAATTATTAATCATATGAAATTAGAAAATAAAGTAGCGGTTGTAACCGGCGCCGCTTCCGGCATCGGTTTAGCAATTGCCAATTTATTTGTCGCCGAAGGCGCCAAAGTAATTTATTCAGACGTTAGCAACAATGATTTAAAATTAGATCCGGCTCAAGCCGCCTTTGTTAAGTGTGACGTGGCGAGCGCCTCAGAAGTTGAAGCGTTGGTTAAAGCCGCGCTAGATAAATTTGGGCGTCTAGATATTATGGTTAGTAACGCCGGGATCGGTTCCTTAGGCGGAATACTTGATACGACCGACGAATCTTGGGAGCGAACTTTGCGGGTTAATTTATTCGGAGTTTTTTATGGCGCCCGCGCCGCGGCTCGAGCGATGCAAGCGGCGGGAATTAAGGGTTCGATTATTAATATGAGCTCTATTTTAGGCCAGGTTGGTTTTCCGGGCGCCTTAGCTTACTCCGCTACTAAAGGCGGAGTCGTCCAGTTGACTCATGCGGCGGCTTTAGATTTAGCGCCCCTGGGTATTAGAATGAACGCGATTGCGCCTGGCTTTATTGCAACGAATATGACCAAAGGAATTTTAGAGAATCCTGATTTTAAAAAATTAGTAGAAACTAATACTCCTTTAGGACATGTTGGCGAGCCTAATGATATTGCTCAAGCCGCTTTATATTTAGCGAGTGAAGATTCTAAATATGTGACCGGGACGGTTATTTATGTCGATGGCGGGTGGACGGCGCGCTAATTTTTAGAGTGGTTATTTATGATGGACGAAAAATTTGAAAAAATTAAACAGCTAGCGATGGCGGAACTAAAAGATTGCTCGGCGCATGATCTTGATCATGTCCTGCGCGTTTATAATTTAGCTTTAATTATCGCGGAAAATGAAACCGGCGTTGATTTAGAAATTCTGCAAGCCGCCGTTTTATTACACGATATTGGCGGCGCTCAAGAAGCTAATGATCCGACCGGCGCGACTGATCACGCGGTAGTTGGTCAGGAAATGGCGAAGCCAATTTTGGAAAAACTTAATTTTTCGCCAGACCAGATCGCTCATATTCAGGATTGTATTCTATCGCATCGGTATCGAACAGATAATAAGCCAAAAACTATCGAAGCTAAAATTTTGTTTGACGCTGATAAGTTAGATGCTATCGGAGCGATTGGCGTGGCGCGTGGCTATGCTTGGATGGGAAAAAATAAAGCCAAAATTTATAAAACGGTCGCTAGCTTAGAAGAATATGCGCAGGACAATTTAGTCGGCGGTAAATTTAATGGACGAATTAAAGATCGTTCGAAACATAGTGTCCAAATTCAGTGGGAACTAAAAGAAAAACATTTATTGGAAAAATTATATACCGCTACAGCTAAAAAAATTGGGGCAGAGAGAATTGTTTATGAAGAGCAGTTTCTGGTCCGTTTAGAGAAAGAAATTAAGGGTGAAATATAAATATTAAGACTTGATTTATTATCTGTTTATTATCTGTATGAATATTCCCGATTATATTTTAAATATTATTAAGGATTTGGAGGCCTCTCATTATGAGGCCTATATTGTTGGTGGCTGCGTGCGCGATGTTTTAATGAATAAAGCGCCACAAGACTGGGATATTACGACTAATGCGCGGCCGGAACAGATCTTAGCGGTTTTTTCCGCTGCGAAGTATGAGAATAATTTTGGTACGGTTTTGCTGCCGATTCGCCAGCCAGCTTTAAACGAAGGCGCTAAAGGAGAACTAACAGATGTGGTTGAAATAACGACTTATCGGAGCGAACAAGGTTACTCTGACCGCCGTCATCCGGACGCAGTTCTATTCGAAAAAGAATTAGATAAGGATTTAGAGCGCCGAGATTTTACCATTAACGCTTTAGCGCTTAATCCAACTAAACCGGGAGAAATTATTGATTTATTCGGCGGCGAAAAAGATATTAAACATAAAATAATTCGCGCCGTGGGCGAACCGAGCAATCGTTTTAAAGAAGATGCTTTGCGGATGCTAAGAGCGATTCGTTTTAGCGCGCAACTAGGTTTTGCTCTTGAGCCGAAAACTCAGCGGGCGATTATAAAATTAGCCGGCAGTCTTAAATTTGTTTCTCAGGAGAGAATTCGTGACGAGCTTATTAAGATTTTATCTTCCGATCGTCCGGCCTTGGGAATAAATCTTTTGCATGAGTCTAAACTTCTACAGTATATTTTGCCAGAGCTCGAACAAGGCGTTGGCGTCGCCCAAGATCGCCACCATATTTACCCGGTCTTTAAACATAATGTTTTATCTTTAGAACATTGTCCGAATAAGACTTGGCCCGTTCGTTTAGCAGCGCTCTTACACGATGTCGGTAAACCGCAAACTAGAAAAATTATTAAAGGGATAGCGACTTTTTATAACCATGAATATTTAGGAGCTAAAATGACAGAGCGGATTATGCGGCGTTTAAAATTTTCGACTGATGATAGCCGGCGTGTAGTTAATCTTGTGAAAAATCACATGTTTTATTATAATGTGGGGGAAGTGAGCGCCGCCTCCGTTCGTCGTCTAGTGGTTAAGGTTGGTAAGGAAAATTTACAGGATCTTTTAGACTTACGGGTCGCCGATCGTTTAGGCTCAGGAACGCCTAAGGCGATGCCTTATAAATTACGTCATCTTCAGTATATGCTCGAGAGCGTTCAGAATGATCCGATTTCTGTGAAAATGTTGAAAATTAAGGGCGATGACATCATGCGAATTTTGCAGAGTGCGGCCGGACCGAAGATCGGCATGATTTTAGACGTATTACTAGGCGAAGTAATTGAGGATCCGGCTTTAAATAATTCTGCTTACTTAGAAAAACGGGCTCAAGAAATTGGGGAACTTGATTTAGCGGAATTGCGGCTGAGGGCGAAAGCTTTAATTATTGAAGAACGGGAGAAAGAGGAAAAAGAAATGAAGCGCCATTATAAAGTCTAATATTTATAAATTTAGTATAAAAGTATGAAAAAATTGTTTTTTATTTCAACAATCTTAATGATTGTGTTGAGCGTGACCGCTTGTTCTAAAGAAAATTCATCCGAAACCGATAAAAATGTTAATCAAAATTCTGAAGAAAGCGTTAATCAGGCGCCGGAATTAAGTGCTGAGGAGAGTGGGGGCTTAAAAGAGAATAGCCCTGTCGTTACTCCTGATCTTATTCAAAATAATAATTCAGCGGCCGCGGCCAGCGCGATCGCCCCGTCTGGCGAAACTATTATAAAAGAGGCTCCGGCCTCGAGCCAGCCGGTTAGTAATAATGAATCTATGTCAACTCCCGACAACCAATCAGACCTATTAAAGCAGTACTCGCAAGCTTTAATTAAAACTAATTATGGCGATATTAAAGTTAAATTTTATGGAGCCGATTCGCCGGTGACGGTTAACAATTTTTTGAATTTAGCTAAGGCCGGTTTTTATAATGGCACTAAATTTCACCGCGTTATTAGAGATTTCATGATTCAAGGCGGCGACCCCTTAAGTCGGGGGAGTGATGTTAGTGTTTATGGTACGGGTGGGCCGGGTTACCGTTTTAAAGACGAATTCAATAACCATAAACTGGTTATTGGTAGTTTAGCGATGGCTAATTCTGGTGCGGATACTAATGGTTCCCAGTTTTTTATTGTCACAGCGGCGGAGACCCCTTGGCTTGACGGTCACCACACTAATTTCGGGGAAGTCGTTTCCGGCCTCGAGATTGTTAAAAAAATTGGCGCGGTAGAAACTGGAGCGAATGATCGGCCGGTGGCTGAGGTAATAATTAACAGTATTGAATTATTGAAATAGAAATTCTCACTAACCAAAATTTGGCTTGGTGGGGATAAATTAAAATATGTCCGTCTATTTAGACAATGCCGCCACAACGCGCTTAGACTCGCGCGTTTTGGCGAAAATGAAGCCATATTTAACGACTAAATACGCAAATGCTTCTTCTATCCACCGGCTTGGTCAAGAGGCCTATGGTGAGCTTTTAGAGGCTAAAAAGAAGGTCGCGAAGATTTTACACGGCGAGGCCGAGAATATTGTTTTTTGTTCTAGCGCGACGGAAGCCAATAATTTTATTATTAAAGGCGTCGCGCGCGCTAATCGCCAGCGTGGTAATAAAATTATTATTTCTAATATTGAACACCCCTGTGTTCGCGAATCGGCTCATGAACTAGCCGATGAGGGTTTTAAAATAGAGTTTGTGCCGGTAGACGCAAATGGTCTAGTAAAACCCGAAGCACTTAGTAAATTAGTTGATAGAGATACTATTTTAGTTTCTATCATAGCCGTAAATAATGAGATAGGCACTATTCAAGATATCGCTGCTTTAGCTAAAATCGCTCACGGAGCGGGCGCTTATTTTCATACCGATGCGGTTCAAGCCGTTCCTTATTTAAATTTAGATATTAAGAAAATGGCTCTCGACTTCTTAACGCTATCGGCTCATAAATTTTATGGGCCAAAAGGAGTTGGTTTAGCTTATCTTAACCGAGCGGTTAAAATAAGGCCGCTAATTGTCGGCGGGGGGCAAGAAGAAGGCTATCGCTCGGGTACTTATAATTTACCGGGCATAATCGGTTTAGCGGCTGCTTTAGATTTAGCTTATAAAGAACAGAAAACTTATTTACGGGAAGTCAAAGGTTTACGTGATTATTTTTGGCAAAAAATAAAAAAGGAGATTTCGGACGTTAAATTAAATGGTTCTTGGACTAAGCGTAGCCCGGCTAATCTTAATGTGATGTTTAAGAATATTGAAGGTGAAGCTATTCTGATTGATTTGTCGTCTCGAGGAGTTTATGTTTCGACTGGGTCGGCTTGTTCGGCCACTAACCTGAAATCGTCTCATGTTTTAAGGGCGATTGGCTTAGATAAGAATTATCTTAATAGTAATATCCGTTTTTCTTTAGGTCGCTTTAATACGCGGCGGGAAATTGATTATACTCTTAAATGTTTGAAAGATACGGTGAAACGTCTGCGAAGTTTTAGCCCGATTAACTAGGGGTAGAGGGGACTGTCAATAATTTTAATTTTATGGCTCTTAATTATACCAAAAAGACTTTACATCATTTTTTAAAACCGAAGAATGTCGGCTCGATTAAGAAACCAGATGGCTATGCGCAAATTGGTAATATGGTTTGCGGCGATCAGCTTAATTTTTTTCTTAAAGTAGAAAAGGGAAGAATAAAAGATGTAAAATTTTTATCCTTTGGTTGTGCTTCTAATATTGCTACGGCTTCGCTTCTTTCTGAAAAGGTCAAAGGGTTAACTATTGCGGCCGCGAAAAAATATAATTGGCAGAAGATTGTTGAGGAGCTCGGCGGGTTACCGAGTCAAAAGATTCATTGCTCGGTGATGGCCGTGGCTGGTTTAAAAAAAGCAATCGCTGATTATGAGCAGAGTCAAATTATTAAGCCCGGTATTAAGCCTGTTAAAAGGAAAATCCCGGCCGTAAAGATTTTAAAAAAATAAAAAGTAATCAGTATGTTGATCAAAAATAAGTTCGCAAAAATTATCGTCTATATTGTCGCTGCTTTAGGTTTGCGATTTTTACTGGTCGATAAATTATTAGATCAGGGTGGGGTCTGGTGGGTCCAGGCCTTGGTCATCGGTTTGATATTTTATATCGGCATTGGTTATATTTTTAGCGGCACGGCCAAAGTAATCGAAGAGACAACGGATGTTTTAAAGGATCGTACTAAGCTGGCGGGCGGGTTTTTGCAAGCTTTTGGAACAGCTTTTCCGGATATGGTTATTGGGATAGTTGCGGCTTTTATTTCTTTAAAAATTAGAGACACTGATTATACGCGGGCTATTAATTTAGCTGTTGTCGCCGCCGCTACTACCTTTGGTTCCAATATTTACAATATTATTCACGCGGCTTGGTGTATCTATCGTCAAAATTTAGCGAATTTGACTGGTCGAAATATTTTAATGTTTCCGTTCTTCAAGTCGGGCGGCAGCTTGAATCCGATTACCCAACATAAGAACAAGCCAACGCGGCGGGAGATTGATAACGCTATTAGAATTTTAACGGCTTTGACTGTTTTAACGGCTTTTGTCGCGATTAGCATGGTTTTATTCGGTAAGGTCGAGGCGGGAATTATGGGGATATCCGGTGACATGTATGAGTTGATTTGGCCGGTGGGTATCGCCTTGTTTTTTCTGTGCGCTGGCGTTCTTTATTATTTTCGTCAGAGTGAGCGCCCCGAATCGCCGTTATCAGAGATTGTGAATGACGAAAGATATTATAATCGCCAGGGGACTTGGCGTATTTGGCTAGATTTAATCATGTCCGGTTTAGCAATTTTATTTGCCGCTGAGAGTATGGTTAGGGCCATCGAGGTGTTTTCTCACCTGACCCATATCCCTTTCGTTATTACCGGCGTTTTAGCCGGTTTGATCGGCTGTTTCGGCGAGATGATTGTAGTTCACAATTTTTCCGTTCATGCTAACGGCCGAATCGGCGACGCTATTGTTGGCGTGGCCATGGATAATATTGTGACCACTTTGGGCGCAGCTATCGTTGCTATTATGGGTGGTATATTCTTGGGCGGCAATTCTCTGATTTTAATTTTTATTATTATTTTGGCTTTCAATACAATTTTAATAGAACAGATTTCAAAATTGAAAAATAGTTTATGAATATACAACCGGTGCGACCCTTAGTCAGCTCTGGCGGCGGTTTGGGGTCGATAATCAATAATGATCGTCGTTCTCTTAGCTCGCCAGTCGGTAAGGTCAGGAGTGTTTTCGATAATTTAAATGTGGATAAGATCGGCTCCGGTCGGCTTATGATTGAGGGATCTTACTATAAGCGGTTGGGTGAAAAAACTAATTTTGGACTTAAGGGCCAACTGATGGGCGTCAAAACAATGGGTCGAAGAACTACGACTAAGAATCTTTCTTTTGATAACTTGAAACAGATTCATAATCTTATCGCTGATCGTTTGAAAAACAAGGCTGTCGGCTCAAAGGTTATGATCAGCCGGCGGGATAAGATAAACATTATGAAGGAATCGCGTAAGATGGTTAAAGCGGAGGGAAGCCATTTTAGCTGGCAGGATCGTGATGATTTGAAAAAAGTGGTGGATACTATTAGAAAACAGACTAAAGATAATTTATTTCATCGTGACGGCGCCGCCGTCGTATCATCGGATACTAATCGTCAGGCAGTTTCAGCCGATCAACTGTCGCCCGGAGGGCCGCCCGCAGTCGGACGAGATGAGCCGGCTCTTAGTCATCGGCCGATTAGGAATTTTGAATAGCAGTTGAAATCATTGGTTACATATAAACAAAAACACTCCCCGTAGGGAGTGTTTTTGTTTATTTCTAAATCGTGTAGTTAGAATCTCTTTTCTAGAGGACGAGCCTCGTTAACCACAACGGTGCGTCCATCTAATTCTTGGTTATTGAACATAGCAATAGCCTTATCCGCTTCATCGTTATTTTCCATCTCTACAAAGCCGAAGCCCTTAGAGCGGTGAGTCATCCGGTCGGTGATAATAATAGCGGACAAAACTTTTCCGGCTTTAGCGAAAGAATCCGCTAGGCCCTGTTCAGTCGTCTTGAAAGACAAGCCGCCGACAAATAATTTTTTCATCTTTTTTTCTACTTATTTTTTTTAATTGTAAGACGACCTTTTTCTTAAAAAAAGAACGGTTTGGTCCGCTCTTTTTTTACGCTTACCTATTAATCATTATAGCAGTATTGATAAAATAAGTCAATATTTGATTAGGCTTTAATTAGACGGGAATAATGTTAAGAAAGATTCACTTTTACTCCAGCGCTCATCGAAGACGAAAAACTGATATTTTTAATATAAGTTCCCTTAGAAGCAGCCGGTTTACTTTTTTTGACGATATCTAGTAAGGTTTGATAATTTTCTAATAATTTTTTAGTATCAAAACTGATTTTACCAATGACCGCGTGGACATTAGCTGTATCGTCATTTTTAAAACTGATTTTACCTTTCTTTAGTTCCTCCACGGTTTTGACGGGGTTGGTAGTAACGGTATCGTTTTTCGGGGAGGGCATTAAACCTCTGGTGCCGAGAATTTTCGCGATCATCGCTAAATTTTTCATAAGAGCAGGTTCGGCGATAGCTACTTGGAAATCAGTTTTTTCGGTTTTCTTAATTTCGGCAATTAGCTCTTCACCGCCTACAAAATCCGCCCCCGCCGCTTTAACGGCCGCTTCATTTTCTGGAGAAACAAAGGCTGCCACTTTGATAGTTTTTCCGGTGCCGTGTGGTAAGCTGACCGAACCACGAACCTGTTGATCGCCTTTTTTGGTATTAATACCTAGGCGAAAGTGAACCTCTAAAGAAGCATCGAATTTTGTTTTAGTAATCTTTTTGGTTATTTCTAGAGCCTCCTCCGGGGAGTAGGCTTTAGTTCGGTCATAAATTGTCGAGTAATCTTGTTTTTTTTCTTTTTTAATAATCGGCGAATTTATTACCCCCTTTTTGCTAATGGTCTTTTTTTCTTTAACTATTTTTTCTTTAGCCATAGTTTTATTTCGTGGTCATCGTCGCTTAAAATTATTTAAGTCGACTCCCACAATTAATAAATTATAATTTTTATTTTATTTCGACTCCCATTTGTCTGGCCGTTCCGGCAATGGTATTTTTGGCTGCTTCTAGATCGTTAGCATTCAGGTCGGACATTTTTATTTGAGCGATTTCTTCTAATTGGGCGTTAGTAATAGTGCCGATTTTTTCGGTTAAAGGTTTACCAGAACCTTTTTTAATGCCAGCGGCTTTTTTAATCAGTTCCGCGGCGGGCGGGGTTTTTAAGATGAAATCATAACTGCGATCTTCATAAACGGTAATTTCGACCGGAATGATGTCGCCCATTTTATCCTTGGTTTTATCATTAAATTGTTTACAGAATTCGGCGATATTTAAACCGTGTTGGCCTAAAGCTGGACCGACTGGTGGCGCCGGGTTAGCTTGACCGCCAGCAATTTGTAATTTTATTTTAGTTTTTATTTTTTTAGCCATATTTTTCTAATTTGTTGACTGAATATTAAGGGCAGAGAAGCGCTGCTCGTTTTTTAAATTTTTCTAATTTGTAAAAAGTCTAATTCAACTGGCGTTTCGCGGCCGAACATCGAGACCGAAACTTTTATTTTTCCCTTAGCTTCGTCAACGGCGGTTACCTTACCCTCCATATTTTTGAAGGGGCCTTCGTTAATATGAACCGGCGTGCCAACCGCCACGTCGATTTGAAATTTAGGATCCTCGACGCCCATCCGTTTCTGAAGAGACTTGATTTCGATTTCACTAATAGGAGTCGGAATGGTGCCCGTGCCGATAAAGCCCGTGACGTTAGGAGTATTGCGGACGATATACCAGGATTCGTCGGTCACTTCCATCTCGACTAAAATGTAGCCCGGAAAGATTTTTTCCTCGACTACTTTACGTTTCCCATTTTTAATTTTTATTTTCTTTTCCGTGGGAATTAGAATATTAAAAATTTTGTCCTCCATGTCGAGAGACTCGACCCTTTGTTTTAAATTTTGCGTGACGTTTTCCTCATAGCCGGAGTAAGTGTGGATAACGTACCAGCGGCGACCTTGGTTTAAAAGTTGTTTGGCCATAGCGTTGATATTAACTAGCTCTCGCTCGGAAATGAAAATAAATTTTCATCTCGCTGACTCGCTGGTTAATAAATTTAAGAACGAAATTATTTATTGATAATAAATTGCAAGCCGTAAGTAAAAAGGTAATCTAAAATGCCTAGGAAAATAGCGGCGCCCAGGCTGATGCCGATAACGAGTAGAGTATAGTTATAGGTTTCTTTTTTAGTCGGCCAGGTAACTTTTTTCATTTCCGCGATTGATTCTTGGATATAGCTTACTATTTTGTTCATATTATTTTATTTAAAAATAGCCCTAAAGGCCATTTTTTATCTAATAAAATGATACAGAATATTTATCGGCATGTCAAGTATTGTTAAGATCATTTTGAATTTTATCCGACTGGTCCTCAGAATCCGGTTTTTAGTCGTATATTTATTGCTTTTTAAAGATAAACAAGATAAAATGGAATTAAGCTTTATTTTAGATATTGGTATTTGCTATTTTTTTATAAATTTATTTATGGTTAGCCCAAATTTAAGCAGAAAAATTGAAATTAGCCAGCCCCTGGAGATAAATGATGATACTAAGAAGTTGTTGCAGATTATTTATAGTGAAATTTCTAAGAAATATAATCAGGATGATAATGTCGCGGTGATTAAGGTTTCAACTTTAATTTCCCGGCTGTCCTTTTTTTATGAGAAAGTAAGGAATGCGGTCGATTATGATGAAGAACATTTACTACGTAAAAACGCGATTGCTCGGATTCTTCACCGTCAGGTGGTCATTGAAGGCGTGGTGATGGGAAATGATACTGCTAAGATTGCTGAGCATTTACTAATTGAACTCATTCGGGGTAGTTATTTAGATAATAATCAGATCCCGGAGGAGAAGATTTTTGAGTTAGGCCGGATGCTCGATAAGTATATTAGTCTAAAGAATCAGGTGGCTGCTCAGATTAACGCCGAGTTAAGCTTGAAGACGGATATTAATAAGGCTAAGGATTTAATCAATAGCAAGAATCAGCTAGTCCGCTGGCTTCTGAATTTGGCCGCTTGTGAAATTGAAGAAAATTTAACGCCCAATAAAGTCAAACAGACTATCGTTAATAATTTGTTTGTTTTTTTATCGAAGAATATAAAATTACCTAGTGATTTGCCATATGGCGAAGATTTAGAAATCCAGATTTATTTGAGTATTGCCCGTAATTTTTTGAAATTTGATGAAGACATGCTCAGTTTCGTCTTATTTAAATATTACAACAGCGAATGGCTAGAGCTTAGCGAACAGGCGCCAGCGAGCGTCGCGGATACGGAAAAAATTCACCAGCTGGCCAAGAATATCGTGACGTTAAAAGAGACGATTAATACCCAATTACATCATCCTCTAGTTAAACAACTCGACAAAATCGTTAAACGTTATGCCCTTTATTCCTTTATTTTAGTGGAAACAATTAACGATGATCCCGTTAAGTTTTATAGTGAGCTAGAGAAAGGCCAAAAAAGTTTTACGGCGGCGATTACTAAAATTTGCCAGAAGAAGTATCACCGGGCTAAACAGAGATTATGGCGGGCGGCGATTCGTAGTATCATCTATATTTTCTTAACTAAATCTATTTTTGTTTTTTTAATAGAAGTGCCGGCCATTAAATTATTCGGTGAACCCCTCAATATCTTATCTTTAGTAATTAATGTCTGTTTTCCGGCTGTTTTATTATTTTTAATTGTCATGCTTATTCGTGTTCCTAAGACTGACAATACGGAAAAAATTATCAGCGGTATTAAGGAGATCGCTTTGGTTGGCGAGGAGCGTAAACAGCCGATTATTTTACGTCGTCCCGCTCTACGTAACTGGTTAAAAGATGGTTTATTCAATTTAATTTATATGGCGGCTTTTTGTGTGTCCGTTTATTTTATTATTCGGTTGCTGGCTCTAATTCATTTCAACTGGGTGAGTATTACTATTTTCTTATTCTTCTTAGCATTTGTTAGTTTCTTTAGTATTATGACCACGAAAGGTATAAAAGAACTCACGGTCGTTGAACGCAAAGAAAATATTATTACTTTTTTATTGGATTTATTTTACATGCCGATTATTTTAGCCGGGCGCTGGCTGTCGAGTAATTTTTCCAAAATTAATATCTTTATATTTTTATTTGATTTTATTATCGAAACGCCTTTCAAGGTGCTGGTAGAAATTGCTGAAGACTGGACGAAATATGCCCGGGAGCGCCGAGAAAATCTGGGTTAATAATTGTATCACTAAATGATTATGAGGACTACTATAAGTACTTTAAGAATAGTGGCTACGCCAATTGGCAACTTAGAGGATATTACTTTACGGGCTTTACGGGTTTTAAAGGAGTCGGATTTTATTTTATGCGAAGATACGCGGGTGACTAAAAAACTTTTAGACCATTATCAAATAAAAACGACGACTATTTCTTATCATCAGCATTCGGGAGATTTAAAAGTCGATAAAATTATTGCCCTTTTAAAAGCGGGGAAAAATTTAGCGCTGACGACTGACGCCGGTACGCCGGGGATTTCTGATCCCGGCGGTAAGTTGGTTTCAATAGTGCGCGCCGCTTTGGGCAGTCAGGTTCTAATTGAAAGCATCCCCGGGGTGGCGGCGCTGACGGCGGCGGTTTCGATTACCGGGGCTGGTTTTGATCGTTTCTTATTTTTAGGATTTTTACCTCATAAAAAGGGCAGACAGACGCTGCTTAAAGAAATTTTTAAAAGCCTTTATCCGGCGATAGTTTATGAATCAAAACACCGCATCGTCAAACTCCTAGAGGAATTAGCAAAGATGAGCGAAGAGATGAAATCCCCGTTACTAGTTGGCGTGGCGCGGGAGCTAACTAAACTACACGAAAGTTTTTATGAGGGGAGTCCTAGTGAAGTTTTAGCCGAATTAAAAAAAGATCCTCATAATTTAAAAGGAGAATTCGTCGTTTTACTTAAAAAATAAATTTAATAAATAGTTATGAGAGAGAACCAGACTTTCTATATTACCACTACTTTACCCTATATTAATTCCGAGCCGCATATTGGTTTTGCGGCGGAAATTATTAAAGCCGATGTTGTCGCCCGCTATGAGCGCCAACGGGGGAAAGACGTCTTTTTTAATACTGGCACGGATGAACATGGTTGGAAAATTTATCAAAAGGCCCAGGAGCTTGGTTTAGCGGTTCAGGAATATTGTGATTTGTATTCCGCTAAATTTCTACCATTAAAAGAAAAACTAAATTTATCCTATGATAAATTTATTCGTACGACTGAAGCGAGTCATCAAGCTGCCGCGCAAGAATTCTGGCGTCGTTGCGCCGCGCAGGGCGATATTTATAAGAAAGAATATAAGCTTAAATATTGTGTCGGTTGTGAACTGGAAAAAACCGACTCCGAATTAGTAGATGATCATTGCCCGCTCCATCCTAATCGGGAACTAGAAATTATTGAAGAGGAGAATTACTTTTTTCGATTTTCTAAATATCAAAATCAACTATTAAAATTATATGATGAGCGACCAAACTTTGTTCTGCCGGCTGGTCGTTTGAAGGAAATTCGTGCTTTTGTGGCCGGTGGTTTGCAGGATTTTAGTATTTCTCGGGTCAAAGAAAAAATGCCGCACGGCGTCGCGGTGCCGGGCGATGATAGCCAAGTGATGTATGTCTGGTTCGATGCTTTAGTTAATTATGTTTCGACTCTTGGCTGGCCGCAGGATTTAAAAAATTTTGAAAAATATTGGCCGGGTTTGCAGGTTTGCGGTAAAGATAATTTACGGCCGCAGGCCGCGATGTGGCAGGCGATGCTTTTATCAGCCGGATTACCTCATTCTACTCAAGTTTTAGTTTTCGGGTTTTTGACTGTCAACGGTCAGAAGATTAGTAAAAGCCTAGGTAATACCGTCGATCCTTATGCTTTAGCGGACGAATACGGTAGTGACGCCGTACGTTATTATTTATTATCAGAAATACCGCCTTTTGAGGACGGCGATTACTCGACGGATAAGTTTCGGGAACGTTATAACGCCGATTTGGCTAATGGTTTGGGAAATTTAGTGGCGCGTGTTTCTAATTTATTGGAAAAGAATAATATTGTTACTAGTTTAAAAGTTGATTTAAAAAACCCTGATAGTCAAGAATTAGTTTCTAATTTTGAGCAAAAGATGTCGGAATATCGTTTTAACGAAGGTTTAAACTTAATTCGAGAAAAATTAAAAGTTAGTGACGAAATTCTTACTCGCACAGCGCCTTGGAAAATCGTGGATAAAGTCGCTCAGTCCGCCATCCTTATCCCCTTAGCACAAACTATTCTTAATTTAGCTTATTTATTAGAGCCATTTTTACCTGTTTCCGCCGCTCAAATTCAAGAACAGTTTAGCCAAACGCAAATAAAAAAAGGGGAAAGCCTATTTCCTCGTTTATAATTATCTAAATATATGTCTATTTTTGACATCAGTTTGCTGGTCATTCTCGCTGCCTTTATTTTTAATGGACTATCTAAGGGGCTGATTAAAATTTTAGGGAACGTGGTTGCTCTAATTCTCGGGGCTTATTTAGCCAGTCATTTTTATCTAGCCTTTTATACTTGGGGGCACCGCTTCGTTAATGTCAGCGCTAATATCGGACGAATCTTATCTTTTATTATTCTATTTGTTTTAACGACTCGTTTAGCTAATCTCTTATTTATTTTAATTGAAAAACTGTTTAATTTTATTGCTGTTATACCAGGGAGCCGTTATATTAATAATATTTTGGGCGGCTTACTCGGGTTCCTGGAAGGATCTTTATTTCTCGGCTTGATAATCTACGTGGTTTCTCGTTATTCATTAATTAGCGATTATTTAGGCGATCAATTGCTTAGCTCGGTTATTGCCCCCTTTCTCTTAAAAATTGTTAATATAATTTTACCGGTTTTGCCCGAAGCGCTGAAAGCTCTTAAATCTATTATTTAAAGCCATGATGTATTTAGCGATTAATCCTTCTGAGGAGCGGCCGGCAATTATAAATTTAGTTGCCGGTTATTTAAAGCTGGGCAAAATTGTCGTTTTGCCGACTGACACTATTTATGGCTTTAGCTGTCTGGCGAGCAATCAGGCGGCAATTAAACATATTTATCGTTTAAAAAAACGCGATCCGAAAACCGCGTCGGCCGTTTTAGTTAGTAGTTTAGCCATGTTGAAAAAATATGTTTTTGTTTCCCGCCGGCAAGAGCAGCTGCTTAAATTATATTGGCGTTCAGGAGTGCGGGCGACGACCGTTATTCTCTATCATCGCCGACAGCTACCGCCAGAATTAACCGGCGGTTCTGACGGGTTAGCCTTGCGTTTGCCTAAAAGTAAATTTTTGATTAAAATACTGAATAGAGTTGGCACGCCGCTCGTCTCAACCAGCCTGAACATTAGCCGCGTGGCGCCGATTGCCGATTTAAAAGAACTTTATGCACATTTTCCGACCGTTAAACGCGATTTCGATTTGGTGGTTGACGCCGGAAAATGTCGGCGAAAAAAACCGTCTCGTTTAATTGATTTACGTAATCCGGCCGCACCTCTTATTTTAAGAAAATAACTACTAGCGGTTGGCGAGTTTAAACTAGTTAAATATTTTATTTTTTAATTATGACTATTAATAAGGATATTTTAAGAAAAATAAGTTTAAGTGTTTTTGTCCTCATTTTTTTGGGCGCTATTTTTGGTGGCGGATTTTATTTGGGGCAAAATAAGGGCGGGCGTTTTATGAGGGCTGAGCGATCGCTCGCCTATTCTCCGGAGGCCGAAAATAATGCGACGAGCACGGCTTCTAGTGTTTTAGATTTTAATTTATATTGGGAGGTTTGGGATAATTTAAAAAGTAATTTTGTTGATAAGAGTAAAGTGACCGATCAAGCTTTATTTTACGGTTCTTTAAAGGGGATGGCCCAATCGGCCGGTGATCCTTATACGGTTTTTATGGATCCTAAAGAAGCGAAAGAGTTCGCTGACGATTTAGCGGGAACGTTCGAAGGAATTGGAGCGGAAGTCGGTATGCGCGGTGATGTGATTACAGTGATTGCGCCTTTAGACGGGACGCCGGCTCAGAAAGCGGGTTTACGTTCCGGCGATAAAATATATGCCGTTGATGCGAAGTCGACTTTAGGCTTGACGGTTGATGAAGTTGTTAAAAAAATTCGTGGGCCAAAAAATACTAAAGTCGTCTTGACTATTATTCGCGGTAAAGATAAGCCTCGCGATATAACGATTACTCGCTCTATTATTATTGTAAAAAGCGTCAAGACTGAATTACGCTCCGATGGCATTCTCGTAATTAGGGTCAGTAATTTTAATGATGATACGGAAGCTTTATTTAATGAGGCAGTGAGCCTGGCTCTCCTTAAAAATCCGAAGGGAATTATTCTAGATTTACGTAATAATCCGGGGGGGTATCTAGAAACGGCGGTCGCGATGGCCAGTGAGTGGGTTGAGTTTGGTCCCGTAGTGGTTGAACAATTCAGCGACAATCATAAGAATGAATACCAGGCTAGCGGCCATCCTCGTCTTAAAGATTTTCCGACGATTGTTTTAATTAATGGTGGGAGCGCTTCGGCCTCGGAAATTTTAGCGGGTGCCCTGCGGGATTATAAGAAAGCGACTATTGTTGGAGAAACTAGCTTCGGAAAAGGTTCGGTTCAAAATATTCGAGAGTTGACCGGCGGGGCGTCTTTGAAGGTGACCATCGCGAAATGGCTAACGCCGGCGGGAGATTTTATCCATGAAAAAGGAATAAAACCGAATATTGAAGTTAAATTAAGTACGACTGATCTTGATAAAAATTTAGATCCGCAGTTTAATAAAGCCTTAGAATTACTAAAACCAAAGGTAAATACCAAGGTCAATAAAATTAAAACTAAATAAATTATGTCAGGAAAAAAAGAGTCCGCTCCGGCGGGGAAGGAAAAAGGAGCCACTGTCAAATATATTTTTGTGGTCGGCGGTGTGATGTCCGGGGTTGGTAAAGGAGTTACCACTGCCTCAATCGGCCAAATTCTTCAAGCCCGCGGTTATAACGTGAGCTCGATTAAAATGGATCCTTATATTAATGTGGATGCCGGAACCATGAATCCCATTGAACACGGCGAGGTTTTCGTAACGGAAGACGGCGATGAAACCGATCAAGATATTGGTAATTATGAAAGATTCCTGAATAAGAATATTTATCGGGAGAATTATATGACTACCGGCCGAGTTTATCAGACGGTCATTAGCCGAGAACGTAATTTAGAGTATAAAGGAAAGTGCGTTCAAGTTGTTCCTCATATTCCTCAGGAAATAAGGGAGCGAATAGATAAGGCCGTCGAAAAGACTAAGGCGGAAATCATGATTATTGAAATCGGCGGTACGGTTGGCGAATATGAAAATTTATTATTTTTAGAGGCCGCTCGAGTGATGAAATTATATCACCCGAAGGACGTCTTATTTGTTATTGTCTCTTATTTGCCTATTCCTAATAAGATTGGGGAAATGAAAACTAAACCGACTCAGCACGCTGTCCGTAATTTGCAGGGGGCCGGTATTCAGCCCGATTTTCTAATTGCGCGCAGCGAACAACCGATTGATATGGCGCGGCGAGAAAAACTTTCGATTAATTGTAATGTAGCGGTTGAAGCGGTTATTGCCGCTCCCGACGTTGATTCGATTTATGATATCCCTTTGAATTTTGAGAAAGATAAATTGAGCGAACGAATTTTGGAAAAATTTAATTTACCGCTCCGACGGCGGAGTAATAATAAGGATTGGAAAAAAATGGTGGCGGCCTCTAAGATAAAATCGCCGCTGGTTAATATTGGTATTGTCGGTAAGTATTTTGCGAGCGGTAATTTTTCTTTAGGGGATTCCTATATTTCCGTTATTGAGGCGATTAAACATGCGGCCGCCGAAAATCGGTGCCACGCGAATATTAATTGGTTGAGTGCGGAAGATATCGAAGAGAAGGGGGAAGAAAGTTTGCGCGGCTTAGATGGGATTATTGTTCCCCAAGGTTGGGGGAAACGGGGCGCCGAAGGGAAGATAAAAACTATCGAGTATTGTCGAACTCATAAAGTCCCTTATTTTGGTTTATGTTACGGGATGCAGATGGCCGTTATTGAATTTGCTCGCCATGTCGCCGCGCTTTCTGATGCTAACTCGGCGGAAGTTGATAATAAAACTAAAAATCCGGTCATTCATATCATGCCGGGGCAGGAGCAATTAATTAAAGAAAAGGGTTATGGGGGGACGATTCGTTTAGGGGCTTGGCCCTGTCAGTTAGTGGCCGAAACCCATGTCGCTAGAGCTTATTCTCGCTTTACTGATAAAAAAATAATTTCTGAGCGTCATCGGCATCGTTACGAATTCAACAATGATTATCGGGAGATGTTTGAAAAATTAGGTTTGACTGTCGCTGGGACTTCGCCGGATGGTCAGATCGTCGAGGCAATTGAAATAAGCGATCATCCTTTTTTTGTGGGCGTTCAATTTCATCCAGAATATATTTCTCGGCCCTTGGCGCCTCATCCTCTTTTTGTGGAATTTATTAAAGTTTGCAAAAAAGCCGGTAAATAAATATGTTGAATATTTATGCTTGGAGAGCTCATAGCCACTTATGGCGCTTGATTAATAAAATTCTACTGACTTTAATAACGGTTAGGAATTTTGTTTCCGCTGGTTTAGACTATTTACAGCTCAGTTCCGGGCCTTATCTTATTTTGAAATTATATTCTGGCTTAAAAATTAAAGTCCGTAGCAATACGGTGGACGCACATGAGGTCGTTACAATTTTAAGTGGCCAAGAATATCCCTTTAAGATTATTGCTCCCGCCCTTAATCCTCAGGCCGTCATTATCGATATTGGCGCTCATATTGGTAGTTTTACCCTTTATCTTAAAAATAAGCTCCCGAGTTCGAGAGTTTATTGTTTTGAGCCGGCTCAGTCTAATTATAATATACTGGTTGATAATATAAATTTGAATGGTTTGCAAAACGTTAAAGCCATTAAAATGGCGCTGGCCGGTAAATCCGGGTCGGCATATTTGAAAACGGCCGGTCTTAACAGTAATGCTTATAATTTAGGGAACGCCGGCGAGGCGGTTGCTAGTATTGATTTAGATACTTTTCTTAGAGGCGAGAATTTAGAAAATATTGATTTGTTAAAAATGGATTGTGAAGGGACGGAGTACGAAATTTTATCTAATTTTAAACAATTAAATAAAATAAAATCAATAATTTTAGAATATCACCGGCTAGATGACCAGTTTAATGGTCAATATATTATTAATTTGTTGACCGCGCAAGGATTCGTCCTTAACTTCAGACAAGATTTATTTGATTATGAGCGAGGTATTTTATACTTTATTCGTGATTCAATAGAATAAAATTTAAATATAATGATTAATTCATCAACTATTTTTGGGTATTAAACCGACTATTGAATATTTTTGACCGTTAAATCAAAAAACTAAAATAACCCTTTATAAGGGTTATTTTAGTTTAAGTTAAATATAGTGTTTGTTTATTTGGTGACCGTTGTTTTTTCTTCTAACTTAGCTCCGATAACACTGACTACCTTGCAGATCTTTAAAGAATTATCGTATTTTTTTAATTTTTTAGTAGAAAATTTAACGATTCCTGGTTTTAAAGCGAATAAAGTGTCATCTTTGCCTTTTTTTACATTGAGGCCAGGATGATATTTAGTGCCCCGTTGTCTAATAATAATGGCGCCAGTCTTAGCTCGCTCGCCATCAGTTAGCTTAACGCCTAGTCGTTTACTTTCTGATTCGCGGCCTAATGAGGTTGAACCGGCGGCTTTCTTGTGTGCCATAGAAGTTTCTAATAACAAATAACACGTAACATATCGATAGCGTGTTATTATTATGCTAATTATTTTATTCTAATTTAGTATAACAAAAGGCGAGATGATTGTCAAATGGATTGTTTCAATTTTTATAAGATATGTTATAATAAAAACAGCAAAAATAGTGAAATTATTATTAAAAATTTTTAAAAATATTAGCTAATTATATCTTAGCTAGTCTTAATTTAATTTTATGGTAAAAGTAGATCAAAATAAATGCATCGGGTGTGGAATGTGCGCTAGTCTTTGTCCGGAAATTTTTCAGATGAATTTAAACGGTAAGGCCGAAGTAGTGAACTCTCAAGAAAATGATAATGCGCTTAAGGCATCAGAATCCTGTCCCGTCGAAGCAATTAGTATTAAGAAATAATTTATTTGAACCTATATGGCTGGTGAAAAAATTATTGAGCAAACGCTATTAAGTCCGCCCGAAGCGCCAGCTAGCCAGGCTGAACAAATTACTAGTCCTGAGACTAAAATTGAACAAGCGGCGAAAAAAACAGAAAAACCACAAGAGCCTTTGACGGCTTCTAAAGTTTTCGCGTCACCGGTTGCGGCCGTTAGTTCAAAGCTAAATTCCTTAGAAAGTCAGAGGGCGGCGGCCATTGACCTTATATTAGAGGAGGGACTAAATGAGATATTTTTAAAGATGAATCCCTTAGAGCAGGCGGCTTTTAAGAAAAAAGGGGAGGAAACCGTGTCTAAGATTAACGTCCTTTTAAGTCAAACCAAAGTCAAGATTAATAAGATAATCGGCCTAATTAGAGATTGGTTAAAAATGCTCCCGGGTATTAATAAATTTTTTTTAGAGCAAGAAACTAAGATTAAAGCGGACAAGATTATAAAGATAAAAAATAGATTTTAATATAAGCTCGTTTAGACGGCGGTTTTTATGGAATTTTTTATAGACCTAAATAGTTTAGTTGTTTATTTATTAGCTAGCATTTTTCTAGTATTTTTCTGTTTAGCTATTTTTTTGTTAATTCGTTCCTTATTTTCTGGCCGGCGCTATTTTCCTCATCAAGTATTTTTAGTGCGTCTACCGAAAGAGAGAGTCGGCGACGAAAAAAGAGAAGAAAGTAATGAGCGTTTGAAAGAAGAAATTGCTAAGGGAGAGACAGTTTTTGCGGCGATTGGCGGCTTAAGGGCGCAAAGAGGTTTAAATTTTTGGTTTTTCGGTCGTAGCGATCAGTTTTCTTTTGAAATTGTCGCTCATCATAACCGCATCTCTTTTTATGTGGTGACTCCGGCGGCCGGGGCGCGTTATTTAGAGCAACAAATTCACGCGCATTATTCTGAAGCGGTGATTGAAGAAGTCGAGGATTATAATTCTTTCAGTTTACAAGGACAAGTAGCAGCGGGGATTTTAAAAACCAGCAAGAGTTTAGTTTTTCCGATTAAAACTTACCAAAAAATGGAAGTGGATCCTCTGAATTCTTTGATTAATACTTTGTCAAAATTAGAGAAGGATGAAAGTGTCGCTATTCAGTATGTCGTTCGTAGCGCTAACGGCGCTTGGCACGGCCGGGTCAGACGAGTAGTCGCTAAAATTCAACAGAAAAATTCGGTGGCCGAGGGTTTACGGACTACTAGTTTATTAGGGGGGGTAAGCATGTTACTCAACGATTTGTTCCCTAAGACCAAAAAAGAAAAAGAGCGGGATACCAGCCATCAAGTTGTTAAAAAATTATCGCCCGTTGAAGAAGAGATGCTAAAGTCAATTGAGGAAAAAAATATGAAAGCGGGTTTGGATGTTAATATCCGCTTGATCGCCTGCGCTAAAACTAAAGAACAGGCTAATATTTATTTGGAAAATATTTCTAGCGTATTTACTGAATATAATAATTTTAGTTATGGTAATGTGTTTACGCGGTTGAATAAAAATAAACCCGAGAGAATCATTAAAGATTTCATCTACCGTTATTTTCGTGAAAATATCGCCTTCTTATTTAATAGCGAGGAACTCGCCAGTGTTTTCCATTTCCCCTTAAGAGACATGGAAACGCCTAATATTGATTGGCTAACGGCGAAAATTGCGCCTGCGCCGGCCTCTGTGCCTAGCGAAGGGATAAGCTTGGGTGAAAATATTTATCGAGGGGTCGTGCGGGAGATTAGAATGAAACGAGTTGATCGACGTCGCCATACTTATATAATTGGTAAGTCTGGTACCGGCAAATCTGTTTTGTTGGCGAATATGGCTATTCAGGATATTCAAAACGGTGAAGGGGTTTGTGTTCTTGACCCGCACGGCGATCTCATTACTGATATTTTAGATCGTATTCCGCCGGAGCGCGCGGAGGACGTTATAATTTTTTCGCCCGGCGATTTGGAGCGCCCTCTAGCCCTTAATTTATTAGAATATGATGAGAAGTATCCAGAGCAAAAAAGTTTTGTGATTAATGAGATGATTGGCATTTTTGATAAATTATATGATTTAAAGGCTACTGGTGGACCAATGTTTGAACAGTATATGAGAAACGCCATGCTTCTAGTCATGGATGACCCAGCTAGTGGTTCGACTTTAATGGAAATTCCTAAAGTATTAGCCGATGAAGAATTTAGACGCTTGAAACTTAGTCGCTGTCAGAATCAAACGGTAGTTGACTTTTGGCGCAAAGAAGCGGAAAAGGCCGGCGGGGAAGCCGCTTTAGCTAATATCGTCCCCTACATCACTTCGAAACTTACGTCGTTTATTTCTAATGACATGATGCGTCCCATTATTGGTCAACAGAAAAGTGCTTTTAATTTAAGGGAGATAATGGATAAGCAGAAAATTTTATTAATTGATTTGCCTAAAGGCTTAGTCGGAGAAATGAACGCCTATCTTCTGGGTATGATTCTGGTGGGCAAGATTTTAATGGCCGCCTTATCGCGGACGGATATGCCGAGCGAGGCGAGAAAAGATTTTTATTTATATATTGATGAATTTCAAAATTTTACTACTAATTCTATTTGCCAGATTTTATCGGAAGCCCGAAAATATGCTTTGAATTTAATTATTGCTCATCAATATATCGGACAGCTCAGTAAAAATAATAATACGGAAATTAAAGACGCGGTATTTGGTAACGTGGGGACCATGATTAGTTTTAAAATTGGCACGGAGGACGCTGAATTTTTAGTGAAAGAATTTTCTCCGGTTTTTAATGAGTATGATTTAATAAATATCGACAAAGGGACGGCTTATCTTAAATTATTAGTGGATAATAGCGCGACTAGGCCTTTCTCTTTAAAGACCACTTGGCCGATACTTGGGCTCAAACAAGCTGGTATTGCCGATCAAATCAGAGCTTTGAGTCGTTTGAAATATGGTCAGAATGTTCGTTTAGTCGAGGCCGATATTAGCCGTCGTTCCGGGCATTAATTTTTATTTTTTGATTTTTAATTTATATTATGTCTACTTTATATCGTGATTATCGCCCCCAAAAGTTTTCGGAAATACTGGGTCAGAATCATATCAAAATAACCTTACAGAACGAAATTGTCGCTAATCGTTTAGCGCAGACTTTTTTATTTTGCGGACCACGAGCGGTGGGCAAAACTACTTTAGCGCGGGTTTTGGCCAAAGCTTTGAATTGTACGCAGAGAAAATCAGAGGATTTTGATCCTTGTAACGAATGTGATAATTGTCGAGGAATTACCGCCGGTAAAAATTTAGATGTGGTAGAAATAGACGCTGCCAGTAATACCGGAGTCGATAATGTCCGGGAGAATATCATTGCTTTTTCTCGTTTAGCGCCGGCCCAAGCGAAATTTAAAGTCTTTATCATCGACGAAGTTCATATGTTATCGATCTCCGCTTTTAACGCTCTTTTAAAAATAATCGAAGAGCCACCTGTTTATGTTATTTTTATTCTGTGTACTACGGAGATCCAGCGGGTCCCCAGTACCGTTATTTCTCGTTGCGAGCGTTTTGATTTTAAACGAATAAGCGTTAAAGACGTGGTTAAGAAATTATCCTATATTGCCGCTCAGGAGAAAATTGATATTGCTCCCGAAATTTTAGAGTCAGTCGCCCGTCGTTCGGGCGGTCATTTGAGAGATGCGGAGAGCCTGCTAGGCCAAATATTTTCTTTGGGCGGTAAAAAAATAACTAGTGAACAGGCCGAATTAGTCGTGCCTAATTATAATAGTAATGATGCTTTGAGTTTGATAGATTTTCTCGGTCATAAAGATGCCGCTAAAGGATTAGCTCTAGTTAATAATTTAGTGGATAATGGCGTGAACATGAAAATATTAGGGGGCGAGATCGTGAGCCTCTTAAGAAAAATAATGTTAGAGAAGTTAAACCCGGAATTAATTGATAGTTTAGGTTTGGATTTAGGAGAAAGCTTGGAAAAACGTTTACGTTTAGTGGCCTCTTATTTGAGTTGGGATCAGATTTTAATTTTTACTCGTCGTTTTCTAGATATTTCTTTAGATAATCGGGCGGCGGCCATTCCGCAGCTGCCGCTAGAGATAGCTATAGTAGAGTTATGTCTTAGTCCGGCTAAACCGCTAAAATCTGATGGCGGTTCGGCCGACTTTTCGTCCGGTCGCGATTTTCGATCTTCCAGCAGCCCCCAATCTTCTAGTAGTTCTCAAGCGGCATTAGGGAAGAAACCTGGCGAGGAAATGCGATCTGATAATCAGCCGGTTTTAGCGAAAATGAATAGTTTAGCGGCGAGCGCCGTGAGAGCCAAGTGGCCGGAATTTTTACTGAAGATTAAAAAGTATAATCATTCTCTATCTTTTATCATGCAAAATTGTGAGCCGGGTGAAATAAGCGATAGTAGTTTAGGTTTAGTGTTTAAATATAAATTTCATCAAGATCGGATTAATGATCCTAGTATTAAAAAAATGGTAGAGGAGGCTTTAGCGGAAACTTTTCAGGCTCATTTAAGTTTTCATTCGCTAATTGATGAGAATTTAGAAATTAAGCGTGAGACTGGTGAGTCGGAAATTGCTAATCGAGTTAGCCTAACGGCCGTCTCTAATAAACAGACGCCCTCCGACCAGACAGCTAAGACTAGTTCGATTATTCCGGAATCGCATAATAGTTTACCGGGGGCTTTACTGGGTGATCTTTTAAAGACTTTCGGCGGGGAAATAATTAATTAATTTATTTTTAAAGCCTAATATTTTATGTTGGATATTAAATTAATTAGGGAAAATTTAGTAGAAGTAAAGGCGGCTTTGTTAAAGAGGATGTTGCCGGAGAAATTAGATTTAGAAAAAATTATTAGTCTTGACGATGAGCGACGGGTTTTGATTAAGTCTCTAGAAGAGTCTAAAGCCGAGCGTAACCGGTATTCTAAAACTAAACCGACTCCTGATATCATTGAGCGGATGAAATCTCTTGGCGAAAAAATAAAAAGGGAAGAGAAGTCGTTAGCTGACTTAGAGACGGATTTGCACGAGCGCCTGATTGAGTTGCCTAATATTCCGGCGCCGGATGTTTTGTCTGGCGGTAAGGAAAATAATGAAGTAATTTCTACTTTCGGTAAAGAGCCTAAATTTAATTTTCTCCTTAAAGATCACGTTGAACTAGCGACTTCTCTAGGATTAATTGATTACGATCGGGCGGTTAAAATGTCCGGCACGGGTTTTTGGTGCTATAAAGGTTTAGGGGCTCTTTTGGAGTGGGCCTTGTTATCTTATTTTATTGATTTTCACGTTAAAAATAATTATCAATTTTTAATACCGCCGTTTCTCCTGACCGAAAAGTCGGCTTATACTTCCGGACACCTGCCGAAATTTCGTGATGATTTATTTTGGACTCAAGATAATTTATGTTTGAACGCAACGAGCGAGATGATGCTCGGTAATTATCATCGGGAAGAGATTTTAAATTTAGCCGAATTACCTTTGAAATATTTTGCTTATTCGCCATGTTTTCGACGCGAGGCCGGCAGTTATCGTCAGGAAGAGCGGGGGATGATTCGCGGGCACCAATTTAATAAAATAGAAATGTTTATTTTCTCTCATCCGGAAAAATCTTGGGAAATGTTTGCTGAATTAGTTAATAATGCTAAACAGTTAGTCGCTGGCCTGGGTTTACATTTTCAAGTATCTAAGCTAGCCGCTGGCGATTGTAGCGCCGCCATGGCTAAGACTTATGACCTCGAGGTCTTTATTCCTAGTATGGGTATTTATAAAGAAGTCAGTAGTATTTCCAATGCTTTAGATTACCAAGCGCGGCGCGGTCAGATACGTTATAAGAATTTAGCCACGGCTAAAAATGAATTTGTTCATACGCTTAATGCTTCGGGGCTAGCCACTAGCCGACTTCTGCCGGCAATTTTAGAACAAAATCAACAGGCGGATGGTTCGGTAATAATTCCTAAAGTCTTACGTCAATATTTACCGCGTGGTCTTAAGATTATTAAGCCTAAGTAGACGTTTATTTATGTTGAAAAAGCTGTTCGGCTTAATTGTTGTTTTGGCTATTTTTTCTCCGCTGGCCTTACAGGCGGCGGTTTTGCCGGCCAATTTTCCCCGTTTAGCTAATTATTTTTTGAAATGGGAAATTAGTGACGAGGAGGTTCCGAAATTAGCTAAATGGAATTTATTAGTCTTAGACATGGAGACTCAAGAAACTAGTCGAGATAAGATTTTAAGAATTAGAGAGTTGAATCCGAAAATTATTATTTTAGTTTATATTACGTCTCAGGAAATATTAGATAAAGTTGATTATTATAATCAGGCTTATTTAAGACAAGAGTTTAATAAGGGGATAAGTAGCGCTTGGTGGCTGCGCGACATGAGCGGCAATAAAATATCAAACTGGCCGAATACCTCGATGTTTAATTTGTCTGATGGCGCTCCCGTCGATGAAACAGGACAAAGATTTATCGATTATTTACCAGAATTTATCGTGGCTAGGCTAAAGTCTTCTGGCCTGTGGGACGGAGTGTTCTATGATAATACTTGGAACAGCGTTAGCTGGGTTAGTCCTCAGTCCTTAGATCTTAATAATGACGGCGTTCCCGAAAGCTCTAGCGAAGTCGATCGGCTTTGGGCCGCCGGTTTTAAAAAGATGTTAGCTAAGACTAGAGCGCTCGCTGGCCAAGATTTCGTTATTGTCGGTAATGGTCAGATTTATGAGGGTTTTCAGCCTTTACTTAATGGCATGATGTTGGAGAATTTTCCCGCGCCTTGGGAGAACGGCGGAACTTGGGCCGGTTCAATGGAAACTTATTTGGAATTATCTCGTTTAAATTTAAATCCGCAGCTGCCAATTATTAATGTTTATGATAAAAATCAGAATAATTTTCGGCATTTCCGTTATGGGCTCGTCAGTACGCTTTTAGGCGATGGTTTCTATAGCTATGATTATGATGTCACTAATCACGGACAGACTTGGTGGTATGACGAATACGAAGTTAATTTAGGGGCCGCTCAATCCGCTCTTTATAATTTGTTAGATAATTCCGCCACGAAGTTACAGGCCGGCTTATGGCGTCGTGATTTTAAAAATGGCATTGCTCTAGTTAACTCTACTTCTCAAAAGAAAACTTATGTTTTTCAAAGGGAAGAATTTGAAAAAATTAATGGCCAACAGGACAGTTTATTTAATAACGGTCAGAAAATAAATTATATTCAACTAGAATCGCGGGATGCGGTAGTTTTATTAAAAAAAGCTAGTGTCGTGATCAATCAGGCGTCCTTTACTAATGGTTATTTTTTTCGGGTTTTTAATGGGCAGGGAGAGACGGTTAGCAATGGGTTTTTTTCTTACCTTAGTATGTTCCCGGGGTCGTCAGAAGTGTTTGTTTCTAATTTCGAGGGGGAGTCAAATTTTAGTTTAGGTGCCTCTCTTGGCCAACTTAGTTTATTTAGCAATGGTCGGCAGATGATGAATTTAAAGCCTTACGGTGTGGCTTATAAAAAATCTTTAAGTTTTGCTGCTAGTCTTAAGGATAATGCTTTGGAGAAAATAGCCGTTGGGGCCGGTTTAGGCGGCGGGCCGCAAGTTCAACTTTTTTCGGCTGGTGGTAAACTAGAGTCTAGTTTTTTCGCTTATGATAAAAATAGGCGCGGCGGGGTTAATGTCGCGCTGGGTGATATAGACGGTGATGGCGCTTTAGAAATTGTGACCGGGCCAGGGCAGGGAGATGAACCAGTGGTTAAAACATTTTCCCTTCAAGGTAAACTGAAGACTAGCTTTTTGGCTTATGATAAAAATATGCGCGGTGGGGTTAATGTCGCGTTGGGTGATATAGATGGTGATGGCGCTTTAGAAATTGTGACCGGGCCGGCGAGCGCCGGCGGGCCGCAAATTAGGATTTTTTCTGCGCGGGGAAAAAATTTAAGAAATTTCTTTGCTTATGACCAAAAATTTCATGGGGGAATTAGGGTTTCGGCCAGCGATATAAATAATGACGGCCAGGCGGAAATTTTAGTTGGTTTAAAGAATTTTTATTGAAATTGAAAAAAATATTTTTCAATTTCTAACAATTATATGTTTAAAAATATTCATCATTATTTTCGCAGTCGATTTGAGAGGTTCTATCTCCATAACCGTTGGCACTTTGTTTTAGACCTCTCCTTGACCTTACTAGTTTTTCTCTTAGCGCTTAGTTTGATTGTTCTTTTTTTCTATCATCCTAATTTAACGACTAATCCCAATTATCAACCGGTGGTCGTTGATTTAAGCAAACCGCCGTTAGAACTCGATTTTACCGTAGCCAGTTCTAGTATTAGTATTAAAGACGGGGTGCTTTTGAAGATTAATTTTCGCAATAAAGGTACAGCCGTTATTAAGGAAGCGACGATTAATTTGATTCCGCTTGCTAAAAATATTACTATCAATCGTCTGGAGCTCGCAGCTCCTGACGGGGCGGTTATTTTACATGAGCGCTCCATAACCCTAGCTCGTTTAGAGGCAGGAGAAAGCGTTGAGGCGCAAATTATTATTCATTTTGCGGGTCAGGCCGTCGATCGGCTGATTAATTGGCAGGCGCAAAGTGAGTATTCATTTCGAGAGCAGTTGTTTAAACAAACTGATAACTTGCCTGATTTAACAATTGTCGCAGAATTTTTAGCTAAAAACTTAGCTTATTATACTAGTCCTCAGGGTGATCAGTTGGGGATTGGACCAGTGCCACCGATTGTCGGTATCCCGACTTCTTACTGGGTATTTTGGGAAGCGGACGGCAACTATGATTTTAAAAATGTTGTGTTTAGTGCTAATTTACCATTAGGAATAGAATTAGCGAATGGTCGTTCACTTTTAGCCGGAGAATTTAACTATAATACTTCCTCCCGACAGATAATCTGGAAAATTAAAGATTTAAAGAAGGGAAGTGATTTGAGTTATCGAGCTGGTTTTGAAATTAAATTAACGCCTAACGTCTCTCAAGTAGGTCGGATTCTTCCCCTACTTAACAATGCGCAGTATTATGCCCTGGACTCTTTAACTAAAGTTGAACTAAGCGGCCGCTTAAAATACTTGTCGACCGATCTTGAAGATGATCGTTTTAACGTTGGACAAGGGCGCGTGTTAAATCAATAATGAAATGCTGGCGAAAAATTTATTCAACAATCATTATAAAAAAATTAAAAAAGATTATCAGCGTAAGAACCTCAGTAATCCCTTTTTTAAACAGCGTCAAGGAGCTAGATCCTGGACTAGTTTTTGGCCGGTTATTTTAGGGGGCTTAGTAATATTGTTTTCTATTTTGATTTGGTTTTTTGGCGCTGCGCCGCTTTGGGCGATACAGCGTTTGACCGTGGAGGGTCTTTCGCTCGTGCCTAGCCAGGAATTAGAGAATATTGTTTGGAAGCAAACTTTACAGCCCCGGTATCTTTTTTTTAAAGAAGCTAATATTTTTTTATTTAATCAAGCTGATTTGACCAGTAAAATAATGGCTAATTATAATTTTGCCGGAGTAAAAGTCGAAAGAAAATTACCGCATACTTTGCGCTTAATTATCAGTGAAAGGCCGTACGCTTTTATTTTTCAAGAGGGAAGTGCCTTTTTTTATGCTTCCCCGGACGCCTATATTATTAAAGAGCAAGCGGTTAGCGAAGAGACGAAGAAAAAATATTTTATTTTAGAAAATCGTAGCGCCCGGAGTTTAATCGATGAACGCAATAAACTAGCCCTGTCAGCCGAATATTTAAGTTTTATTTTTAAATTAGATAGCTTAATCAAGCTGAAGCCGGATTTGCCGATAGAAAAATTTATTATCGATCAAGAATTCAATACGGTTAAGTTAAAAATAGTTAAGGGTCCGACAGTTTATTTTAATGTTAAAGGATCGGCGGAAAATCAAGTCAATTATTTGGCGCTTGTCAAAAAAGAAAAAATAAAGGATAATTTTAGTAAGACGAATTATATTGATCTTCGCTATGGCGACCGGATCTATATTAATCCGGATTTTAAATAAAACTATATGGAAGGATTTTTTAAATTTTTATTTGGTTTAGCGGTATTCGTTTTTTGTCTAGCGACAGTTGGATTTTTTCTGCTCATCATAAAAATAGTCTTAATGTTCCAGCCGGAAGTTCATTTAATGGGACTAATTATAAGTTAGCGGAACTCTGGCGTCTATGACGCCTTTGTTTTGGTTCTCTATATACGTGTATTAATATACATTATGCGAAGTATTGTTGGGTCTAAAGCCTAGTAAATAGTGATGTTTTTTCTTAATCCCCCGCTGTTTTCTCTCGGTAATCATGCTATAATTAATTTATGAATCAGAATAAAGCCATCATTAAATATTTAATTGACTTTCTTGATTATTGTGAGGTGGAAAAAGGCTTATCTTCTAAGACTCAGGAAAATTATACCCGCTTCTTGCGAAAGTTCTTTGGCTGGCTTAAAGAAACTAAGTTAGAGGCCCTAGAACCCGCTTCCCTGACGCCGGAACATATTTGGCAATATAAAGTATACTTATCTAGACATTCAGACCCTAAGACCAGAAAAACCTTAAAAAAAACTACCCAAAATTATTATTTAATCGCTTTGCGTTCTTTATTAGAGTTTTTTGTCGAAAAAGATATCAATTCCCTGCCGCCTTCTAAAGTAAAGCTAGCTAAAGATAAAGCCGATAAAGAAATAAAATTTTTAAAACTAGAACAGTTATCGCGTCTCTTATCTTCGCCGAGCGCCGCTTCGATTATTGGTTTACGGGATCGCGCTTTACTAGAGACGCTATTTTCTACCGGTCTGCGGGTCGCTGAACTAGTGGCCTTAGATTGCGATCAGTTGAGGATTAAGGACGAAACAAAGGATATTGAGACCGCGGTGGTTGGTAAGGGCAGTAAAATTAGGACGGTTTATTTTTCTGGTCGAGCGGTTGAGGCTTTAAGAGCCTATCTTAAAGAAAGGAAGGACTTGGACGAGGCCCTCTTTATTAATTACCGGCGCGGAGCTCAAAAAGGCGATAAATCTCGTCGTTTAACGGTTAAAAGCGTGGAAGATATCGTTAAAAAATATGTTAAAATAAGTGGTCTACCGGTTATGGCCACGCCGCATACTTTAAGACATTCTTTTGCGACTGATTTGCTTAATCAAGGCGTCGACTTAAGGACGGTCCAAGAATTTTTAGGTCATAGCAATATTGCGACGACTCAGATTTATACGCATGTGACTAATAAACAATTAAGAGATATTCATCGCAAGGTTCACGAGGGACGGAAGTTTTAAATATTGATATCCCTCCCTAATTCATAGCCTTGTTAATATAAAAAAATGAAAATTTTAACTGTTGACATAATTGATTAAATTAGGTAAGATAAACTATTCTTTAACAAATTATAAATTCAAAATAGAAGGAGTTCAAAAATGGATCAACAATTAAAAATATTAATCATTGACGACTATGAAAATAGTCGAGTTGTTCTATCTATACTGTTAGGACATTTTCTCTCTCCTTTAGTTGATATTACCAGTGATAGTAGTTTACCAACGCAAGTGTTTAAATTACTAGAGGAAAACAAACCCGATCTTTTGATTGTTAGTATAGCGGCACTTCGCCTTGATAGCGACCTGAAAAATGTCAGTAAAATTAGAGAGCTATACGAAAATATGCCGATTGTTGCTCTGTCGACTTTGGCGTCAAAAGAGGAGTGCCTGACAGCTGGGGCGACGGATTATTTTACGAAGCCAACCGATAATTTGATCTCTAAATTAGTGGAAAAAATCAAAACCTTCATCAAAACTAACGTTTGGCCGACGTAACCATAATTACATTTTTTGAAAAAACCCAGTAAAATTTACTGGGTTATTTTTTTTAGTTATAGTAGATATGTTTATGGCAGATAAGATTCCGGATTGACGGGCAGACCATTTAAACGCACTTCAAAATGAAGATGAGGACCAGTAGTAAATGGTCCGGAACCAGCCCCACCCGGCATGCCGCCCGTTCGGCCGATTATTTGACCCCGCGTGACATATTGATCGGCGATAACATAAGCGGCGGAAACGTGTCCGTAAACGGTCGCTAAACCATCCCCATGAATAAGCATAATATAAGCGTATCGGCTGCTGCCATCGAATTTTACTTTAGCTACATACCCATCCGCCGCGGCGCTAATCGCTGTTCCCTGTTTAGCTCGAATATCAACGGCGGAATGTTCGCCGATAAGTCGGCGATAGGGATAATCCGGATCATGGAAGCGGGCGACAATAGTATTAACCGGTACGGGCCAAGCAATCGTATTGTTCCCGTTATTTAAACGGTTTCTTTCTTTTTCCGACATCTTTTGTCGGATGAGCTGTTCGGCATTAGCGATATCGGTTTCCGCTTGTTGTTGTTCCCTTTTCGCTCGTTGTAAGAGATTTTGATATTCTTGTTCCGAAGAGCGAGTTTCTTCTAATAAGTAATTTTTATTTTTTTGTTCATAACTTAAATTATCCTGTTTGTCTTCTAATTGTTTTTTTAATTCCAAAAACTCCTGATTTTTTTGATCAAGGCTGAGTTTGTTTTGGTCTAGTTCTTTTTTATTATTTCTGAGCGTAGCGACGCTATTACCAATTTCTTGATTTGTTTCTTCTAGATATTTTATTTGGTTTAAAAAATCTGATAGTGAATTATTGAGTAGTAACATCTCCAGTGAGGATACTTGATCTTGCTTATACATTGATTGTAATAAATTACCAATGTGTTGTTTTTGGTCTTCGATTTTTTTATCGGTATTACTACTGTCAATCTCGATTTTTTTTATTTCGAGGCCAAGTTTGTCTATTTCTAAGTTAACGCTATCAATATCTAAATTAGCCTGAGCTAGCCGGTCTTCTATTATTGATAATTGGTTACTTAAATTAAGACGGTCTTGTTTTTTTAAGTTAATCTGTTCTTGATAAGCGCGTTGTTTGGAACGAATTATTTCTAATTGTTTTTTTTGATTTTGAATTTTAATATTTAAATCGTCAATTTCTTTGTCCGGACTGTTATAGGCGCTATAAACTAGAGGCGCTATATAAAATATTGCTGATAGAAGTATTAACAAGAGACTTATTTTAGCTAATTTTTTAATCATGTTCTTACAATTTATTACAGTATAACATATTTTGTAATTTTTGTAAATTATTGTTTTTCATAGATTATCTTAGAAAGATCTTTAATGACATTTTTCATCAGATTAAAATCATCGCCTCTAGTCATAATACAAAGTAAATAATGACGGCTGGTTTTATAGATTATTCCACAATCATGAAGTTGTTTTCCTTCCGGCAAGCCTCTTTCCCCAAATTTATGGGCAAGGGGCACGTTGAGGGGCACTCCCGCGACTAGACCGCTATAGTAATTAGTTCTGGTCAGCAGAGTTAAGGCCTTTTCTGACATTTCCCGATTTAAATATGAAGCGTTATATAAAATTCTAAAAAATAAAGAATAGGTTTTAACCGTCATGAAATTTTCACTATTACCGCTAAGAGGATTAGCTAAATTTAAATCAGCATAGACATTATCTAAAATTGCGGTGGGGCAATTTTGAATTAAGCTATTAGCGGCGATGTTATCAGAATACTCAATCATATATTCCAGTAATTCGTTCACAGTATATTCGTTGCCGATTTGGACCTGTTTTAAAGGAATAATATTTTGGCTGATGTCCGATATATTGTCTGTTTGGTTAATGGTTATTTTTTTATTAAAAATGCTCGGATCGCTTTCGGCGATTTTTAAATAGGCTATTAAAATTGGAACTTTTAGTAAGCTGGAGGGCGAAAATTTTTGGTCGCCGTTTATATTTATCCAGGGGCCGTTGTTAAGGTCGCGGTAGTATAAAGAAGCATTTTTAATTTCTCCCCGGCTAATCCGTTTATTAATTAGATCTTGTAGCTCGTTTTCTAGGGCTGATGCTTGATTATTACTGGCGCTTTCGTTGCATTCTAGAAGCGGGCTGATAAGGCGGAAGCCTAACTGACGATTGCTATCAGAGTCTGTGTTTATTTTTTTGGGCGGCAGGAAAATTAATCCGGTTATGAGTCCAAGACCAAAAATTAGGAAAATGAATAAATATTTTTTTAGATATTGATGATTTAAATATTTATGGTTTAAAAGTTGCGATAACATAGAATATAGCTTAAATAAAACGAATATAGTTTAGATAAAACAACGGTTTAATCTATTTATTGATTCAAGTTTGCCTAGAGCGTCCGCTACTTCAAATGGGCCGGGGCTATTTTTTAGTCCGGTTAAAGCGACTCGAAGCGGCCACAGATAATCGCCATTTTTTCGATTCCCGTCTTTTATCCAGGTGAGAATAATTTTTTCTAAGTTTTCTTTTCGCCAGTCAGACGCCGCTATTTTTTCTAGTTCCCTTTTTATTTCTTGTAAATTAGCGCGCGCCGTTTCGAGAGTCTGGGTTTTCCAAGATAATAATTGTGGCTCGTAAGACGGCAAAGAGTACAAAAAATCAGTCAATTCGACAATCTCGTTTAATTTTTTTAAACGATCCTGGGCGAGGCTGACAAATTTTTCGAGTTGTTTCTCGTTAGTAATCGCTCGCCCAGCGTTTTCTAGATAGGGTCGACATAAAGCGCTTAATTCTGGTAAAGATTTTTGGCGCAAATAATAACCATTATAATAATCTAATTTTTCCGCGTCGAAAACGGCGGGACTGGCGCCGAGGCCAGCCAGCGAAAATTCTTTTTTTAATTCTGACAGCGACCAAAGCTCTTTATCACTTTTAGGATGCCAGCCGAGGAGCACACAGAAATTAATAATCGCTTCCGGCAAATAACCTTTATCTTTATATTGTTCTACGAAAACATCGCCTTGTCGTTTGCTAAGTTTTCCGCCCGTTTTATTAAGGATGAGGGGGAGATGAATAAATTTCGGCGGCGTCCAACCGAAAGCTTCGTATAATAAAATATTTTTAGGATATGATGGTAACCACTCGTCGCCTCGAGTAACGTGAGAAATGGCCATTAAATGATCGTCGACGATGTTAGCAAATTGATAAGTCGGGACGCCATCGGATTTTATTAAAACGTGGTCGTCTAAGTCAGCCGCTGAAAATTTAATTTCACCGCGCAGTTCATCGAAGACAAGAACCTCGCCGGAAAGCGGCATTTTTTGGCGGATGACGAACTGTTCTCCCGCTTTAATACGACGCTCCCCTTCTTCAGAACTTAACTCCCGACAAGCACGATCATAGCGGGGCGCCTGTTTTTGAGCGATCTGGCGGTCGCGCATTTCTTTTAAACGTTCTTCGCTACAGAAACAGCGATAGACCTTTTTTTCTTTAAGGAGTTGGTCGATTAATTTATGATAAATATTCAAGCGTTCGCTTTGGACGTATGGACCGTACTGGCCGCCCGTCCCATAACCTTCGTCAAATTTTACGCCAATCCATTGTAAAATAGCGATTAAACTAGCGGCTGCTCCCGCCACTTCTCTTTTTTGGTCAGTATCTTCCAGACGTAAGATAAATTTTCCGCCCCAACTTTTAGCTAAGAGGTAGCCAAAAAGAGCGGAACGCAAATTACCGATATGTAAAAAACCGGTTGGCGACGGCGCGAAGCGTAAGCGGATTTTATTATTAGTAAAAAACATATTTTTAAAGTTTAGAGTTTTAAGCGTTTAATGATTTAAATTTATCTAAGAATATCCGAGTCGATTCTTGCCGGTGCGGGTGGACAGACTCTATTAATTTATCGGTTTCGACCCAGCGCCAGGCGGTATGATCCCAAAAGTTTATTTTAATATCTCGGTCTTGCCCAGTAAATTCGGCTATATAAAGACTCTGTTTTTGTCCTTTATAATTACGTTGATATCTTCTTCGGCTTCCCTCGCCCCAAAAATTATAACGACTGACATTTTCAAAAATAGCTTTAGTGATAAATTTATTTGTGCCTAATTCTTCCGCCATTTCCCGAGCGCCGGCGGTCGCCACGGTTTGTCCGTCTCGGCCACCCTGGGGTAATTGCCAATGGTTATGATTATCTTCTCTTTGGACAATCGCCACTTGATAAATATTATTTTTTTTCTTATATAAGAAGCAGACGACATTTGATCGGTATAAGAATTGGTTGATAAAACGCGCGCGTATTATTTTATATAAAAAGACGATGGTGGCGTTATAAATTCGTTTTAAGCGGCGCGGTTGCTCAGCGAGGCGCCATAACCATTCTAAGCCGGCTTGTCTTAAAAATTTAGGGGCGCGGTTAGCTTGGCCGCTAATAAAATCAAAAGCGCCGCCGACGCCGAGGGCTAATTTTATCGTCGTTAATTTCGCCAAGTTATGATAGATAATTTTTTCTTGGTAAGGTGAGCCGAAAGTAACAAAGAGTATTTGAGGCGCAAAATTATTTAAGTCCGTGATGGCGGCTGGCGGCAGAGTCGGAGTGCGATCTAAGTCCAGGATTAATGTTAAGAGGCCAGGATATTTTTTCGTTAGAGCGGCCGTTAAAATTTTTTTATTTGATAAGCCGGCTCGCCAATTTAAAATAGCTATTTTAAGGCCTCTATTTTTAGCTAGTTCTAGTAAATCTAAAGTTAGATCCGCTCCAGTTAAGCGGGGAATATTTTCGCCGTAAAAATGGCCGGCTAATTTTAAACCAAAACCATCGGCGATTGCGAGATCCGCTTTATTGAGAATATAGAATAATTCCTCGTCTTGATGAGACGCCAGAATAATTTCGGGGTTGGGAGTGACTAGATAATGCCGTTCTTTTTGTTCGAGAAATTCCTCAATTTTTTTGGCTATTTCGAAACGCTTTAAATCGCTTAAGTTTATTCCCAAAATATTGACCATATGTTATAATAATTCATATCTTGATTTTATTATACGCGCTAACTTTAGTCAATTAATTTTTTGGTATTTTTATGTCTAATTATAAAAAAATTACCGACCGGATTGAGGAATTAAAAATTGATAATCCTAAAACTCCGGCCTTATTAAAATGGGTTCATATTATTAATGCCGGTAAGAATGAAATTGATTATCTCCGTAAAAATTATAAGTTTGATTTAGTCCATTTGAAGGTTGCCGCGGCCTCCGTTTCTTTTCAGCGTCCCATGATTTTTCGTGGTTCAGACTATCTTTGTTTGGTTTTACATTTTCCCCTTTTTAAAAACGATAAAATAGTAGCGGCGGAGGTAGATTTTTTTGTGGGTCACGGTTTTTTGATTACGGTGAATAATAATAGTTTGCAAGTTTTATCTACTTTTTTTAATTTAGGTAAGAAGAGCCCCGATTCCCTTTTATCTTATTCCCTAGAGTCCTCCGCGATTCTTTTGTATGAAATTCTAGGACATTTAATCGATGGCTGTTATCAGCTGCTCGACGAAAATAGCGTTCGGATAAACGAAATCGAAGATCTTATTTTTTCCGATCAACAGAGCCAGGCGGTTAGGCAGATTTTGACTCTGCGGCGCAATATCGTTAATATCCGAAAAATTATTCAAAATCATAAAAATATTCTACAAAAACTGGTCGAGATGGAAAGTAGTTTAGTCGAGAAAAAAGCGATTCAAAAATATTATGCCGGCCTAGTTGATCACTCTAAGCGAATTTGGGAAATTTTAGATAATCAAAAAGAAATGGTGGAAGTACTTAACAATACTAATGAATCATTTTTAAATGATCGTATGACCGATATCATGAAAACCTTGACTATTTTTTCGGTCATAGTTTTCCCTCTTACTTTAGTCGCCACTATTTTCAGTATGCGGACGGCCGCTATGCCTTTAGTTAATCATCCTTACGGATTTTGGCTAATTATTGCTCTTATGTTAGCGGGAACTTTAGGTATGTTAGGATTTTTTAAGAGTAAAAAATGGTTGTAAAATTTTAAAGTTTATTTTATTATTAGTTTATTCCTGTGAGGCCGATTATCGGCCTCTTTTTTGTTTCTTTTTTATTTGACATTAAATTAATAATATGATACTGTTGAATATCTGTATTTACGGGTAATTTATTTAGTTCGTTAATAATTCAAAATATATCACATAAAGAAAGGCTCTAAAATGAAAAAGTTCATCGGTTCACTAGTTTTGTTATTTGTTTTTTTCGCCGGTTGTCGTCATGACATGCCGGTTGAACCACCTTCGGGTAATCCGGATGTCATATTGGGAAAACTCGCTATTTCCGTCAGCAATAAAACGCTGGCAGCAGGAGATACGGTTGTGATTTTGGTAAATACCAAAGTCATTTTCCGAGCAGTAGGCCTGGATCCAGCCATTAAATGGAGCAGCTGGGAATGGATATTCTCAGACTCGAGTCATGTTCTTGATTCTATTGCTGTCAAAGAATTTAATGGTACGCCTGGGTCTCTAGCGACTGTTAAACTTATTGGTACCGCAAGTACGGGGCAAGTTCATTCCATAACGGTGAATCTATTACTCACACTCTCCGGTGGCTATGATCTTGTGATTAGCCCTCTGGTTCCGCTCGGAAACAACACAGCTCAGCTGACTATGTTCGCTCGAACAGAGCCGTTAGCTGCTTATGCCGGTAATAATATTTATTACACCGGCGATATGAATAGCTGGGACGCGACCTTTGTCTCTAAAAAAAGATACTGGTCATCTGATTCGACCAGTTTGGATACTAGCGGGGTAGCTCCATATGTAATGATCAAATTCATTGTGACTCCTAAGATCTATCATATGGGAATCGGAAAAATCGATTCCATTGATGGAGTCAAAAAATGGGCTAAGTTTTTCAGTCAGTATTGCGTTGGTACTGACATTGGGTTCAAAGTTAATTCCGATTGGACTATCACTACCGTCACAACTACTACATCCTCATTACCCGGTTATTTGGGCGATGTGGGAGATACTGCCGTAATCCGTTTTACCCCCCTTACTGATAAGCTTTTAATTTATGTCAATCTCGGCAAAGAGTTTGTTGGTAGCCCGTTTATTAGAAGACAAAATCTTTTGACTGGTAAATTTCTAAATCCCATCCCCGAAATAGCGGTGACAAGTTCTCCGAATTGGGGAGTCGCGTCAATTAATTACGCCGATGTCCCCGACGGTATTTTATCGCTTCGAGTAGGGCTCAACTCAAGTATTCCCGACGATTATTTAGGAATTCCGATTGAAAAATCTGGATTCTTTGATAAGAAGTATCTAGTTCTAAAGGCGCAGATTATTTCTGTCGCTCCTCCCGGAAAAAATACCTCTCAACGGACGTTTACCGTTGTTAGGTATAATTAGTATAAGTGATTATTGGCTCATCAAGGAATTTCAAGCACTAAGCTTGAAGTTCTCTGGTGAGCCTCTTTTTTTGTAAAATTTTAATTTATATTTAAATAATTTAGCCAATTTTAAAATAATTTTTATTCTATTGACAAAATTTTTAATATATCCTATGATTAAGGGTTATTATTGATATAGTTATATTCTTATGAAGATTGTTTTTATTGGACAAAAAGGAATACCGGCTCAAACAGGCGGCGTAGAGCGCTATGTTGAGAATTTAGCCTTAAATCTAGCCCAACAGGGTCAAGAAGTTTTGGTCTATTCTCGTAAAAATTATAGTCATGATTTAACCGAATATAAGAATATCAAAATTATTCCCCTTCCGAATATTTCGGGTAAAAATTTTGAAGCGATTTCTCACACTTTTTTAGCTTGTCTAGATTTAATCCGTCGTCCGGTCGATATTATTAATTTTCAATCGGTCGGTCCGGCTTCCCTTATTTGGTTAGCACGTCTTTTAAAGCCGAGAACGCCGATTGTTTTTACTTTTCATTGTCGCGATTATCAACATAAGAAATGGGGACGTTTAGCGCGTTGGTACTTATATTTTGGAGAAAAAGTTGGTTGTTTATTAGCTAACCGAGTGGTGACGATTTCTCAAGAATTAAAAAAATATACTTTTGATACTTATCATAAATCGGCCGTCTATATTCCGAACGGAGCGACTGTTAAGGAAAGAATGCCGGTTCAGGAAATTCGTCGTTGGGGTTTAGAAGAAGGTAATTATTTTGTTTCGATTTCTCGTTTGGTCCGTCATAAAGGGATTCATCATTTGATTACGGCTTATAAGAAATTATTAACTGATAAAAAATTAGTTATTGTCGGCGATGGCGCCTATACTAACGATTACGTCCGCGAACTTCATGAACTAGCCGGCGATGATCAAAGAATAATCTTTACTGGTAATCAGACGGGGCGCACTTTAGCGGAGTTATACTCTAACGCTTATGCTTTTGTTCAGGCTTCAGAAAGCGAGGGGTTGTCGATTGCCTTATTAGAGGCCATGTCTTACGGCTTAGCCTGTTTAGCTAGTGATATTGAAGCTAATCAGGAGGCGCTTAGCGGTACGGGATGTTTATTTAAAACCAATGATGTTAATGATTTATATCTTAAAATGAAGGAACTGTTAACAAATCAGGAATTAGCTAAATTAGGAGTCGCTTCTTTAGAACGAGTAAAAAAGGAATATAGCTGGTTGGATATTGCTAAAAAAGTTCTGGGATTATATCAAGAGATTAAATAGACTGCTAAATAAAAATTAATTTGTATATAAAAAGGGTCTGAGTGAATCAGACCCTTTTGTTTAGCTATCTTTTGAAATAAGAATAGTTAAACAGTTTTTGAAAGAGAGGAGGACTTAGCGCGTCGTGAATCTGATTGGGGAAACGTATTCCCAACCAATGTCATTCTTATGTTGACGCATCTCCGAATCAATCCTCTCCACTTTAGCTAGTTCATGTGGGACAAACATTGGGAAGCCATATTCGCTATGGTTTCCAATGTAAATACACCAGAGGTCAAATCCGTTTCCGCTATAGAGGATTTTGGATCTGTAGATCCACATATTCCCTTCTAGAGAGAATCTCGGTCCCCCTTGTCTGTTAAGTTCCGGCTGTTGAATAGTCGGGCGACTTTCCCCGGCGTTTAGTTCCGAATCCAATATCCACCAAATGAGATACCCTTTCTCATCGACAGTTACTCCATGAGATCCATCAAATACGCTTTGATAGTTTACTGCCGGTGTGGGAGCGGGAGCGGGAGATGGTTTGGGCGCGGGAGCGGGAGATGGTTTGGGCGCGGGAGCGGGAGCAGGAGCGGGAGCAGGAGCAGACTTTGGTTTAAGCGTTGCTTTTTGTCCAGTTTTGCCTTCGCAGCAATCTCTGAGCGCCGCAACTTCAGCGCTTAAGTCGTCGAATTCGGATCGGCTTATGGAGGAACTTCCTCCATTATCAGTGTTTTTGTTCAATTCAGTCTGTTTAGCAGTATCTGTTTGAACGACTTTTTTCCCAGTTGTTCCGTCACAACCATTGTAACGGACTACGAGGGCAGCAATAAGAACTATAAGTCCCATTATTAGGACTCCTGCTCCTATGTGTTGCCACTTTTCTTTTTTTGCTTGGTCCATTATAGACCTCCTTTTTGGATTATGATTTGAATATTTTTAAGGTGCAAACCTCAATCATTTTTTAAACGATTGCTTGTTTAATCACAAGCTTCGAGCCGGAGAGAGGATCGAAGTCTATAATTAAAATTTAGGTAATACATTATTAATGCTTCCCCGGATAGGATCAGCTTGAACTCTGATTCCATTAGACGCTGAGTACGGCTTGGTAACGTTATTAGTATGAGCGTAGTGATGATGTTCCGGTGTTCGGTTTTCTGCTTCAAGAGTAGGAGATTTCGGTTGGTAGTCTGGCTTAATAATAAGTGGCGTTGTTTTAATCATTTTAATAACCTGATTAGGAAAAAAATATAAATAACTGGCGCCAGTGATAAGACCAAGTAGAGAGAAAGCGATTAAATTAAAAATTATATTAGGTTTTACGGGGTAGTCAGAAACTAGTGGTTGGTCGATAATTTTAACTTTAATATTATCGCCGCCTCCTTGGTAATTAAAGCCTTGGTTAATTAGAACGTCATTAGCCGCTAGAGCCAGTTCCTTGGCTTGATAAGGGTTCGGGTGATAAATAGAAATTTCAATGATGCCGGTATCGTTTAGACTGCTAGCCGCGATACTTTTTTCCCAGACCTCCATCTGTTTCTTATAGGTACTTTGGAAATAGCTTCTGTCAATGTCAAAATTACTGGAATTTGTGACTAGATCAAAGAAGGAATTAGAATAGACAACTTGGGCGAAAAGGCTACTAAGATATTGATTAGATTTGGAAACAGTATAAGGATCAATTCCGGCCACGTTTTGCACGATTAGTAAGCGTGATTTAGCCTCATATTTTAGGGGTTGTAAAAAGGTAATAAGAGAACCAAGGATTATAAAAATAAGCCAAGTTGATAAAATAACTGATTTTCTTGTTTTAAGTAAATGCCAGAAATGGTTTATTTCCATATTTTCGCTCTTTTTTAGGATTTTAGATGATATTTAAATGATATATTAATAGCTTATCTTAATATATTATAAAAATATTGTCAATAGCGACTAAGACGAGTTTGATAAAGACTAGATCTTATTTTTTAAAACTTTAGTGTATATTTTAAGGATTTCTTGAGTATGAGAGATAATATTGAAGTCTTTTACGCTTTCTCCGGCCATTTTCTCGATTTCAGTTAAATTTAGGTTGTCGAGATTTTTGATAATTTTGGCTAATTCTTCGCTCGATCCGGCCGTAAATAATATCCCATTACGACCATTCTGGATTATCTCCGGAATACCGCCTATTGATGAGGCAATAACAATTTTATGTCTAGCTAGGGCTTCTAGGACGTTTAAGGGCATGTTTTCTAACCAGATAGACGGGACAATGACAGCGGTCGCTTCCCTTATGAGTTTGTCTAAATTGGCGCCAGTCTGGAAGCCTAAGAAATCTACTCGGTTTTCTAATTTTAATTGAGTGCTCAGATTTTTAAGTTTTGCGGCTTCTGGTCCCTCGCCGGCGATTTTTAAGCGGCCAGGCGCCTGGCTTAAAGTTTTGAGAATAACTGCTACGCCCTTCTCTTCGGCTAAGCGGCCGTAGTAAAGGAAATAAGGTTCGTCGCCGTTTTTTCTTTTTTCGGATTTTGTTTCTTGATGAGCTTTGTCGTCATAAAAATTCGGGAGGTGAATAATTTTATTTTCCGGCCAGCCAAAGTTTTGACAAATATTTTTCATGAACTGACTAGGCGCGATGAATAATTCAATATGGCGTTTATAGACTGGCCAAAGTTTATGATGCGCATACATTTCTAACGATCCCCCGAGACTTTTTAAATAAGAATTTTTTAGACATTTATTAAAAAAACAGTGATAGTAATGGCCGTCATGGCATTTTTCGCAAACCTGACCTTTAGTAAATAATTTATAATTTGGACAAATTAATTTATAGTCGTGTAAATGCATAACGACCGGAATATGCGCCGCGGTCGCGACTGGTAAAATTGAGGGAGAAATATGATGATAAATATTATGAATATGGATTACGTCGGGATGGAAGTCGTCTAGGAGCGCGCTAAATTTTTTTTTCGCTTCCCGACTATAGAAAATTCTACTGAGCGCTCGGACCGTGTTTTTTAAGCCGGGCTTATCAAACGAGAGATAAGAAACAAAATATTTTTTATCCGGACTTGGCAAATTTTTTGGGTTAGCCATAGCAAATATTCGCACGGTGTGGCCTAGGGCGGTCAGTTGTTTTTCTAAAGCTAATAAATAGTTGCTGACCCCATCTCTATGATAATAGAATTTATTAACTAAAAGTATTTTCATATTTTGACTTTTTAGGGAAAATTAAGTTAAAATTAAGCAATAATATATTATCATACCATAATATGGCTGATAGATTAAGGTCTAAGCTATTTTTTTCTTTTTTGGTTTTTCTGGCCCTGCTCAGCGCTCTTATCATTTTACTCCTTCCCTTCGACAGTTCAACAAAATTTTTTTTCGTTATTTTATTAATTATATTTACTCTTAGTATATTGGATTACCAACGCGGCTTTTTGGTATTTATGTTTTTACGTCCAGCCATTGACATGTTAACCAACCAAGGTCTTTTTTCTTTAGAGGGGTTAAATATTAATATCGTGTTCAGTGCTTTTATGGCACTCTTTGCTTTAATTGTTTTAATTAATAATTTTCGGGACCTTAAAGAGAAACCGTTATTATTTTTATGGCTAATTTTTTTCGCCTGGTCGGTTTATTCATTAACTTATTCTTTTAATATTACTGAGTCAGTTAAAGAGTTGGCGCGTTATGCTAGTATTATTTTTAGTTTAGCCTTGGGAGCGACTCTTATAAAAACTAATGATGATTTAACTAAGTTGATTAAGGTGATTGTTTGGTCAGCGCTTTTCCCATCGCTTATTGCTTTATATCAGTTTTTTACGAATTCTGGTTGGCCAGAAAACGGGGTTAATCGTCTTTATGGTACAATGATTCATCCGAACATGTTAGCCTTTTATCTTTTATTATCGATTACGCTAGCGATGTTTGTATTTTTGACGGTTAAAAAAAGCCGCCTGGAAGCTTATATCTATCTTTTTTTGGCGCTTTTTTTCTCTTTCATTCTCGCCTTTACTTATACGCGCGGCGCCTATCTGGCTCTTTTATTAATTATTTTACTAGTGGGATTATTTAAATTTCGTAAGTTATTAGTCGCTGCGGCTTTAGTTTTTTTATTTTTATATCTTAGCTCTATTTCTTTTCAAGATCGATTTAATACCATATTTAATGGTGATAATTCCGGCTCTATCGCCTGGCGTTGGCGTTTGTATTATGATGGTTTTTCGTATGTCAAAGAACATCCAGTGAGCGGTTATGGCGTTGGTTTAGCTGAGGAAGTTATCGCTCGGAATCGTGATTTCCGCTTAGGCGCTACGCAACCGCATAATGATTATATGCGCTTAGCCTTAGAAGGTGGTTTCGTGAGTTTAAGTCTTTATGCCCTTTTAGTACTTGTTTTAATTGTTCGTTTTTTAAAATTTTATCGAGTCGAGAAACGAGCGCGGCTTCAAATTATTAATATTTTTATGTTTTCTTTGGCTTGTTCTATTTATTTAGCGAGTTTCGGTGATAATATTTTAAGTGATACTGCTTTAGAATGGCATTTTTGGACTTTAGTCGGCGCGCTCTTCGCCGTTCAGTCAGTAGTGCCTAAGTCTCAAGATAAAAATGACGCCGGTAGTCTTAAACAGCACGGTAAATTAGAAGCGATATCTTAAGGATTAATGAAATATTGGTTTTTGAAAATGAAAAAGCCCGGATTTGTTCACCGGGCTTTCTTGTTTTGTTTGTGATTTAAAAGTTATTTAGGCCGATATTTAGACCTATAGTAAACTGGGCTTCTCTAAATGGTCTAAACTTAGCCACGAAATAAAGTGATATAAAATCATCTTTACTTCGTTTATGAAATCCTAGTTCCGCGCCAACTTTGTAGGCACTCGGATAACTGGCGTCGTATATTCCCCCTAGGATTAATTTAGGGGATATCAGGAAAGAGCTTCTCTCTCCGCAACCGCAGATTCCTTCGACTATGTCGAAATCTATAATTGAACTTTTTAAAGTCCAATCTATTCCATCTTTGATCCAAGGGCTAGAGCGGAGCGTATCGCCATTCCAGGTAGCGTTGTTCATCTCTTCAACTCCTCGTTGAGCGGAAATGAGGAGTTGAGTACGTGGGAATATCGAGGACATTCTGAGCAGATTGATGTTAAGATTGCTCGTTATCAAAATGTTTTTTTGTTTCCCTTGGTATTTACCACCCCAAGATTCCCCTTTACTGGCCGAATACCTTCCGCCGATATTTAGACCTACGAATAAGTCGCAGGATCGGTTAAGATTTCTCCAGTAGGATGTCTGGATCCCCTGTTCGATATTATTTTCTTGGCCTTTGTAACGGTCGAGAGTATAATTTTGAAAAGATGAATGAGAGCCCATAAAATAGACTCCGCCGCCCCAAGCACCTAATTTAAGGGGTTTGTAGCTGATCTGTGCCCCCTCATAAAATCCATCTTGACGGGTTTCTGTAAAATACCCGGCGAAGATGGACGCATGGAGATCGCTGTTGTTTAAGCCCAGTATTTGAGCTTGTGTTGGACTCTGGGCTTTGAGTGGTATCATGTTTAATAGCATGATTACCAAAAACATAATGAACATTTGTACTTTCACGATATTACCTCTTTATTTTTGTTAATTTGTTAATTTACTGTTTTTTGTTTAATAATTTATATTACTATTAATACTTTATTTTGTCAATACATTTCGTTGACATTTTTTATAAAATTATGTAGTATAGAAAGAAGTCATTTCTGTAAGTTTAATCTGTTTAATATTAGTCTATTTATGAAAAAGTTTGCTTTCTTATTTTTATTTTGTTTTGTCCTAATCTTTTTTCTAGCTACGGCTAGCCAAAGTAAAATAAAATCTTATTATTCCGGAGACGCTGTTAATTTTAATGGTCGTCTTTATATTGGATCGACAAATTCCGATAGCTTAGAATTATTTAAGTTAGAGGGTCGCTCTTTGAGCCCGATCCTAAAGATTAAACCGTTTAATGAACGTTTTGGAACTTATGGTAAGTTTTATGATTTGAAATTTTCAGTCGAGGCCGGGCGCCTTTTTGTTTATGCGGTCAGCGAATACACATTATATAAATATGAAGTGTTCGAGGACAACCAGATAGCTTTAATTAAGAGTGATAAGAATACTTATTGGGAGTGGTATAGCCGAGTTGATAAATTCGGCTCTGATTTAGTAACGGTTAGCAATAAGGGCGTAAAAGTTTGGAATAAGGATTTGCAGGTTATTAATGCCTATGAAATTAGCGACAGCGTCTCTTCTTATAATCTCAGAGCTTATAACTCAGAAAATATTTTAGATGTTCAAGACAATCATTTATTGGTTTTTGATCGCAGTCAACGGACCAATATTTTAAGTATCCCGGTAAATTATAAAAAAAATCCTGGTAATCGCCAGGCTTATCAGGATGATAATGGTGATTTATTTATTGTGGACGATTATTATACGAAAAAATTTGATTTAGCTGGTGATTTAGTAGCCAGTTTTAAACATGCTGATTATCCCGGCTATGATATTAGCTCTTCGGGGGTTAATAATTATATTTATTTTTCTAACGGCGCCGGTTTAGTTAAATTAAATAAAACTAATCTTAAAGAAGTAACTTATCGCTGGACGACTAGTTTAGGCGGACCGGCGGGTTGGGCGATGGGGCTCAAGGTGGTTGATGTAAATGGCGATAAAGTTGTTTTATTCAACGGTTCAAATATTTTAGTGTTAGATGAAAATTTACGTAAAATAACCGCGGTTGAAGTTAGTGAAATGATAGAAGAAGTAAGTAGTTTAGAAAATTTATATTTGAATTTAGATCATAATTTTGGGGCGCCCAGTAATATGATCACTTTATCGGGGGGTGGTTATTTGCCGCACGAACAGTTAAAAATAAATTTTAGCGGTACTAGTAGCCAAGCGCGAGCTGATTACCGGGGACGTTTTAGTCAAAAGTTAGTTGTTCCTGATTTAGCGCCCGGCGTCGTTGATATTAAAGTAACGGCGGAGAATTCGAAACTTAGCTATAGCACCACTTTTCAAATAATTAAATAATAGAATAGAAAAAAGTAAAAATTGTTGAATAAAAAATCCCGGTTGATAGCGGGATTTTTGTTGTCGATTTCGGTTTAAGTTTATTAAAGTTATCGAAGAGTGGCGGTCGTGAAGTTTTGGTCAGATTCTAGAGGACTGGTCCATTCTTCCCTTTTCCCCGTCTGCGACTTAAAGCTAGCTTTAAAAGTTTTTAGCCTTTGCCCGGATTGTTTTTGCACGAGTAATTCGTAGCCGTTTTCTTTCAGGGCGGTTTTAAGTCGATTAGGCAAATTATAGTTAATATTTATTTCTGTAAATTTACCTGGTTCGATAGTCCAGAAAAAACCAAAAACAGTTTTGTTTAAATTTTTATCATCAACGACGCTCAGATTAGCTTGAGTCGAGTCTAAGCCGTCGATTGATATTAAGCGACTGCCGAGTGGGGCGTATATCCTTGTATAGCTACGGTAGCGAGTGGTTCGCCAATCAAAGCCGCCCTCGTGGCGATAATTTAACTTGAGATTTGTCTGAAGGCCGGTGTTAGTTTCAGTAACATTATACTCTATGGTTTTTTTCATGACAGCGTCGCTTTTAAAAGCGCCGAGATTAGCGTCGACTACTAATAAATAATCACTAGCGGGATTTTTTATTTCTCCGCTTAGTCCGATATTTTGAGCGAGCGTTTCCCAAGTGGCGGCGTTAAAATAAATTTGGATATTCTTGGTGTTTATATTATGGTCCAATATTTTAAAGAGTTGATTCCAGCGCGCCGACTCTAAGCGGAAAAGACGATTTTTTATTTCCGTCATTAATTCATTAATAATTTCTTTACGATCCCAGGCCGATATGTTTTGTTCTTTGTAGGCGACTTCTACGTTATATTGTAAAAGTTGTTGTAAATTATCAAAACGGTAACTGGCGCCGCGTAATTCTATCGGTCCGACTAACTTTAGTAAATCAGCGATTAAGTCGGGATTAATGGCAATAATCCCCGTGAATAATAAGGCCTCTTGTCCAATAGCGGTCGCTTCCCCGTTGTATATTTCTTGAATTTTTTGGGCAGCGCTCGGCCAGTCTGGCGACCAATTAGCATCACGTAAATACCATTTTTCTACTTTTAAATATTTTTTTAATATTTCGGGGGCCTTGGTTTGCCATTTATCGCTAAGAGACGCGGGCATATCCAAATGATAACTATCGTCTGTTTTTAGAGAAAACAGCTGGCCGTTTTTTATTTCCATAAGGCCATAGGTGCCAATGAATCCTCCCGTCGGACGCAATTCATCATTATTTTGGAGAACAATTAAAAATCGACTAGCGCTCGGATAACCAGTTAAGGCTGGTAGTAGCTTAACAATCGGTGATAGTTTAGTCATCAGTAGCGAGCCCACTTGCAGTTCTTGTTTAATATCACTTATCTCCGCGTAAATCGGCCATAAGAGGCTAAGACGATGAATTTTATCGAGGTTAAGAATCGCCAGTTCTAAATTAGCCCGCAAGCCATTTAATTCAGGTTCCGATTCATAGATAAGTTGTAAGAATTTTTTTTTGTCATTTTCCGGAAGGTCACTAAAATTTCCGCTCACTGTCCCCGAGCGGAGGTCGTCTAATTCCTGAGCGAGAGGTAATACTCTGGCCAGCGAGCGGGATAATATTTCGGCCGTTTTCAGTAAATATTCTAAATCATTTATTTGCTGGCGAATAGGACTAATATATTTGATGGCGACGTTAGTCTTAGTTTGTTCTAAGTTTTCAAGAGCCGAGATAAAAGAATCACGGGCGTCGGCCGTCTGATTCTTGGCGGCTGGCCAATCCTGCCTTTGTACAGCGTCAACCGCGGCGCTTAAATATTTTCGACCAGTAAAACCGTTTTCCGCCGCGTTTTTAAGATTATGATAAGCGCTGCCTAGGGCGATTAAAATTAGCAGGATAAAGGCCGCTCCGGCCAAAATAATATATTTAAGCAGAGTGGTTATCGCCGACAATATTTTAGGGAAATAATGGGACATAGTTACTTTGTTTTATGAAGATTATCCAGCAAGATAAGAGTTTTACCTTCTAAAATAGAATATAAAAATATATCCATTACTGTTTCTCGGTAGCGGAATTCTTGTTCGCTAAGAATAGTGAAGTTTATTTCCCGACCGAGCTCCTTTTCTAAACCCTGGATTAATTTTAAAAATGAAGATTTTTTAATATGTCCGGCGATTAAAATATCGGTTTTAGCTTCAGAGTCATTAGTAAATATTCCGCTTAAAGCTAAAAATTTAGTCTGGCTGATTTTTTGCAGATTATTTATAAATTTTTGGCTGAAGAGTATTTGCGCTTTCGCAAAGAGGGTTTTGATTTCGGGATACAGAATGAAAGCGGTATTAGCGCTGTAGTTTTTTTGTTCAGCTGGCTGATTTTTTTTATTGGTGGTAATAATTATTTTTTCTTCCTTAATTAACCCGAATTTAACCAGGTTATCTAGTTCGCGTCGCAAAGGGGCGGCGGACAGATTCAAATTCTTAACGAGAGCCATTAATTGGTACTTTTTTTCTGTTGACAATAACAAAAAATTAATGATTTTTACTCGAGTTTCTGAGCCGAAAATAGCTTCTAGCATATTTCTTTATTTATAAGTTTATAGTATAATATTAAGAGAAAACAGTCAAACTAAAATTTTGTTCAAAATTTGTTATTAGATTATGTATAATAAGATTGCGTCGATTATTTTGAATTCCGCTAAAGCGGCTGGTTTAAGCGATGTTTTTGTCGCTCAGCCGGACTCCTTAAAGGAAAATTTAGCTGGTAAGATTTTTGTTCTAGCCGAAATTGGTGGTAAAAAAACAGAAACAAAAAAAATCTTTGATTTTATAGTTTCGTCGTTAGGTCATAATTATTATAATGATGAAAAGATTTTATTTCGCGATAAGATCGAAGGTTTAAAGATAGAAAATATTTTTGAAGCGGCTTTAACTAGAACTAATAAAGATTTGGCGGAGTTTTTGTTAGCAGAAAAAATTAAACTGACTCCCACGGCGACCAGCATTACTTTAGGAGTAGTTTTTGAGGACAAATTACATTTTGCTAATTTTGGCCATAACCGTTCGGTTTTAATCTATCAGCGCGGCGGAAATTATGAATTAATTAATGTTGAAGCTAATGCGGCGGAGTTCGCTGATAATAATTCCGAAGACTCTCAAGTTGATAGAATTCAATTACCTAAATTATTTTCTTCCGTGATTAGTGGCGAAATTCCTCTCGGTTCTTATTTTCTATTTGGCAGCGAAGCCTTGCTCGAATATCTCTCCAGTAAAGAATTAGTTGATATTATTACTAAGTTGCCACCGATGACCGCCGCCGAACAAATTAAAAATGTTCTCAATAAGATTAATAATTATGTCCCATTTTTAGGTCTAATCATTAAAAATACCGTTGGCTTGTCCCTACCAGAATTTCGAGAAGAAACGTATGCCAATACTTCGAATTCGTCGGCGCATAGTTCTATTTCTTCCCTAAATTATACCGAGCAAAAAACTGAACAGATGCTCGCCCCAGCCGGCTTAATTAGTTTTTCTAAAATTATTAAAAATTTAAAACATTGGCTAGGAACTAAATTGACTAAGCCGCAGCGGTCTAAGAAAAAATATTCTGTTCAATCGGAAAAAAATGTTCAAGCCCCTCTAGATTTGGGAGTAGTTAAGAGTCTTAATTTAGCTCGTTCGGACTCTTTCTTAAAAGCCGAAAAAATATTTTTTAAACATGAATCTAATTTTTTATTAGCTGGTTTTAAGAAAACACTAAGAATTATTAACATTATATTTAATAAACAGTCGTGGCAAAAGTTCGGCCGTGCTTTAAAAAATTCTCTAATCAGTTTAAATTTAAAAAATCGATATTTACTTTTGGCTTTAGGGCTAGTTATCCTCGTATTAGTTATTAGTTTATCTTTAACTAATTGGAGTCGTCAGCGTCGCATAGTTCAAGAAAATTTTGATAATCTAGTTAGTCAGATTGAAGAAAAGAATAATGGTATTGCTACGCATCTTCTTTATAATGACGAAGAGGGCGCCAGTCGGGTTTTGCTAGAAACTCAAGCCCTGCTAGCGACTTTGCCCCAAGAAACTAAAGCCCAGAAAGCTATTTATGAGCGTTTAAGCGGCGAGTTAAAAACTGAACAAGAAAAAATTCAAAAGATAGTTAAAGCGGAGCCGCCGGTAAAAATAAATGATCTTAGTAGTTTTGTGGTAAAAAATATAACCTTCGCCGCTGGGAAAATATTCGCGAGCAGCGATCGGCTTGTTTATTCTTTCGTGCCCGGATCGACTTCTTATGTTAAAACAGAGATTACCGGGGTGAACAGTTTACAGTTTTTATCTTTTGATAAGAAAGATAATTTATATTATGCTAGTGATAATAAAATTATCCAGTTCAATATAAAAACTAGAGCTAATAGCTCTATTATAGTTAATGAACCGGAGCCGGCTCTTAGTCTGGGGCAAGCCAGAATTTTTAATAGTAATTTGTATGCTTTGCGCGCTAGTCAAAACCAAATCTATCGCTATACGCGAGGCGCTACTAGCTTTGGCGCGAAAAGCGCTTGGCTCAAGGAAGCGACTAATTTAAATACAGCTAGCGATTTATTAGTCGATGGCGATATTTATGTCTTACAGGCCAGTGGTCAAGTAATGAAATTTTTTAAGGGCCAGAAGTCTGATTATAAATCTTTGCCCGTTTCTCCGGTTATGACGCAAGCGCAAAAAATATTAGCTGGCCAGAATTATATTTATATTTTTGAGCCCATTAGTAAGCGTTTAGTAGTTTTATCCCGGAGTGATGGCCATTTAACTAGCCAGTATATCTTTGACTCTTTAAATAGTTCTCTGGATTTTACAGTGGATGAAAGTACTAAATCAGTTTATTTTTTAGCGAGTAGTTCCCTTTGGAAAGTTCAGTTAAAATAAATTAAGTTAAGTTAGTCATCATATCAAAAAAACCGCTAAAAGCGGTTTTTTTAAGTTTATTTAAATTTTTGAGTTTATTTAAACTGGTAATTTATTTAAGAGTTACTTTAGCTCCCGCTTCTTCTAATCTCTTTTTCATTTTTTCGGCTTCCTCCTTCTTAACGCCTTCTTTTAAAACTTTCGGAGCGGCGTCAACTAAATCTTTAGCTTCTTTTAAGCCCATTTCGGTTAATTCCCGAACTGCTTTAATAACGTTGATTTTATTAGCGCCACCAGCGGTAATCTCGACATCGAAACTATCCTTTTCTTCAACGGCCGCCGCGGCCGCTGCCGGAGCCATCATCATCGCCGGCGCTGAAGCGCTAACGCCAAATTTTTCTTCTAAAATTTTAACGAGTTCCGCTAAATCTAGCACGCTCATTTTTTCAATTTCGCCGACTAATTTTTCAAATTTTGCCGGAACGACAACATTTTTTTCTTCCATACTTTTATTTAGTGGATAATTTGAGCCGGAGGCAACAAATTTCCAGTTAATTATTTTTTATATTAATTATTTATTATTTTTTTTCTTCAATCGCTTTTAAAACATTGACTAGGTTTCGGATATTACCGGCTAGAACGTTAACGAAGCCAGAAATTGGAGCATTCAGGGAACCGACTAATTTAGCATATAGCTCGGTCTTACTTGGCAACTTAGATAAAGCTTCCACTTCCTGTTTTGATAATAATTTGCCTTCTAATATTCCGCCTAGAAAGAAAACGCGATTTTCTTTATCTTTATCTTTGCGAAATTCTCCTAAAACTTTGGCCGGGGCGATTTCATCCTCGTAAGAAAAGATGGCCGCCACCTTGCCGTCGAAATCTCGAATATTGATATCTAGCTTATTGGCTTTAAAAGCTAAATTCATTAGAGTTTTCTTGGCGACATAATATTCGCTATTTTCTTTTCTTAATTTAGCGCGTAAATTTTCGTTATCTTTGACGCCTAAAGCATCAAATCCGGCGAAGACCATTGATTTAGATTTTTTAATTTTTTCGTTTAAATTACGAAAAATTTCTTGTTTTTGAATTTTATTTTTAGGCATATATGATGGTTAGATAATAAAAAAATCTGTGGTAGCACAGACTAGTAAAAATACTATAATTTAGTATTTCTTACCTCGGCAAGACTTATAAGCGCCTCTAAGCGCTTGGCTGGCTGTCTGTGGTAGGAATTTGATTATGTGGATATATTAGCAGATTTAAATTATTTGTCAAGATAGAAATATTGACGTAGAAAATTAATTGTGTTTAAATAGTAACAATTAAATTATTTTTCTTTCACAATTGGAGATACGACCATGAAATCTAGAGTTTTGGAACGCGTTTTTTCTATGTTTTTATTTGATTTAGACGGAACGATTTTAGATACTACCAGACCAGGGTTCCGACAAGTTAATGGAGTGTTAAATAAAATTGGTTTACCGGCTGTTGAAGAGACTTTTCTTAAAGAAATTTGGGGACACCCATTTGCAGAAATTGCTCGTTTAGTTTGCGAAAAAGTCGGCGCGGTAGAACGGACGCCGGATTTTTTAAAGATTGACCCAGAGTCGCCCATGAATTACGTGGTGGATTTTGATCTACTGCAAATTTTATGGGATTTAGCCTATGCTGGTAATACGCTTGGTTTGATAACTAGCAGGCGGGCTGAGCGTTTAAAGTTATTGGATAAATCTTTAGGTTTCAATACAGAGATGTTCCATTATGTTGTAACGCCTGATAATTGCCAGTACGTGAAGCCTCACCCTTCAGTTTTTAACGAAATAAAAAAGTTAAATTCATTTGCAGGGGAAATATTTTATTTCGGGGACACCATTAATTTTGATTTAGAACTAGTTCGTCGATCGGGACGGCCGATAGAATTTATTGGTGTTAGCTCCGGTATTAATGACAAAAACGATTTTTTCAAAAATGGAGTAGATCAAATAGTCGAAGAAGTAAGCGGACTAAGACAATATCTCCAGGATCGTTTTATGAAAAAATCTCGCTATGAGCATGAAGGTTCAAATAATCGGCTTTTAGTAAGAGAGACTTAATAGTTCTTTAAATTTAAATTTGTTCTTTTTAAAAAAAGCGTTGTTGAAACAACGCTTTTTTTAAATAAATATTTTATTTAACTTCGTAAACTAAAGTTACTTCAACTTTAATCTCGTTTTGGCCGGTTTGAATATTAGGAGCGACAACCGTTTCTCCTGATCCCGCTCTTAGATCCATTTTTGCGTTAGAATAAGCAATCGGCATCATTGGTTCGGAATTCTCGTAAACACTCTTTATCTCTCCTAACTTCATTCCCGATTGCTTGGCAATTAATTCGGCCTTTTCCTTAGCTTTTTGAATAGCTAATTCTCGCGCCTGATTTTTGAGGGCGTATTCGTCATCAATGGTAAAATTAATATTACCTATCTGGTTAGCGCCTTTTTCTGTGGTTCGAGCGATTACGTCGCCGATTTTACTTAAATCTCTGATTTTTAGAGTCAGATTCTGCACAACTTCATAACCAATTAGTTGTTGGCCGGCCTGATCGGTCCAATTATAAACCGGGTTTAAGTTATAACTAGTAGTTTTAATATCTTTTTCAGTAATATCTAATTTTTTCAATTCTCCGATTATTTCATTCATTTTATTGCTGCTATCGGTGGTTGCTTCGGCCGCTGTTTTTTTGGCGCCCGTTCGCAGCCCCACTTCGAGATTAGCGATATCGGCTTTAGCATAAACTGTTCCTGAACCGGTAATAGAAAAACGATCCTGGTTGTTAATTCTATTAGCCATGGCTAGAGCGACAATAACTATCGCGGCCACGGCTAGAATTCCTAAGGTACTTAGAAAAATGTAAGATTTTTTCATAAATTTATATTATTAATAGTTAATAATTTTTATATTTAATGATGTAAACTCTGGGTATTTGGTCTCTTATATTTTAGCTCATTTTAAACCTAATAGATAGACCCTTCTTGCGGCCGCGATTGGCGAAACGATGAGCCTCTTCCCTAACTTTAAGTAAAGTCGGCTTAATATTTTCCGTTAAATCACGCAGAGATTTATTGCTGCCGGCGGCGAAGACCAATCTGTCTCCGCCAAACTTGGAAATTCCGACCAGTGGCACGCTAATATTGCTAGCTGATAATATCTTGGATAGGAAGCTAATCTGTGGCGTTCCGCCATCGATCATGATTAGGTCAGGCAGAGCCCATTCCGGATGTTTAAAACGGCGAAGCAGAACCTCGGCTAGAGCTCTTTCATCATCGCCCGCCGGCGCTTCTTTTATTTTAAATAATCGGTATTCCTGTTTAATTGGTTCTCCATTTTCAAATACTACCATTGAGCCATATGTTTCTTTTCCTTGCAAATGAGAAATATCGTAGCCCTCGAGGCGACTGATTTTTTCTTCGCTTAGATTTTCTTCTTTAGTTAATAGAGAAACGTCCTGTAAATGACGCAAGGCTTTAATTTTATCGGGATTATCTTTGATAAGCTTTTTTATTAAACGTTTCTTTTCTCCCGACAAAAGCAGAATAATATTATTAATATTTTTTTTATAATCCCTGGCGCTCACCGCGCCAAAACAAGCTCCAGGACAAAGGCCAATTTGGTAATCAAAACAGGCGTGTCCACTATTCGGTCGACAATTGCCATAGGGAAAAATTCGTCTGATCAGACGCAAGGCATTCTGTAAAAGATAAAAAGATTGATAGGGTCCGAATACTTTAGCCGACTGAGCTGATCGGCTCGCACCCGCGCCAGAGATCGCGAATTTTTTTAAATCAGTACCGCGGACGATAAGCGGTCTGGCGTAATCTGTCTTGGGTATCACGACATATATGAAAGAGCGGTCGTCCCGATCGACGATATTATACTTTGGCCAATATTTCTTGATGTTCTTAGCTTCCAGGATGATAGCCTCGAGTAGCGTTTCGGTTACTTCATATCTCAAATCAACCGCGGCGGCGACCATTTCTGCGATCCGCGGGCTGATATTCTTCTGGAAATACTGGCTTAAACGGTTATGGAGATTGGTCGCTCGACCGACATATAAGACTTTTTTATTCTTATCTAACCAAAAATAAACCCCTGATTTTTTGGGAATAATCTTTAACTTATTTTTTAGTTTTGAACTTGTAGCCATATCTGTACACTTGAGAATCGAAAGATAATTTCATATTTAATGATTGCTTAAGCCTATCAATAAGCTGCAAATAATAGTGATAGCCGCTCCGACATATTGCCAACCGCGAATTTTTTCTTTATTGAATTTTAATCCGAGCAACATCGCAATAACGATATAACCTTCGGAAACGGCCGCAATAATGGCTAACTCACCTTCTTTAGATATAGAAAAGGAAAAGAATAGCCAACCCATAATATCGATAACAGCCATGGCTAGGATTAACGGCCAATACTGCCGGCCATCATGTAAAACTTTCCCCAATCTGCCTTTATAAATAAAATAGGTCAGACAAACTAAAGCGCCGAGAGTCCAAGGAAACCAGATAGCCAACAAAGGATCGATATTAACAGCTCCAATAGCAACAAAGAAATTAGTTAAAGCTAAAAGGACGGCGGTAATGACTGCCAGCCAAACTCCTCTTTCTAAAAAAATCTTAGTTCGCTGCCAAAAAAACCAAAATTGATGACGTTGGATTTTATTAAGGTCTAAGGATATGAGAACCACGCCGACGAATAGACATAAGATGAGGAGCACCTGATACAACGACAAGCTATTATGCAGGAAAGCCATGCCTAATAGTATCGTCAAAGGAAGTTCAAAAAACAGGATGATCTCCACGACCGATAGTTTGCCTGCTTCTAAAGCTTTAAAATGAGCGGTCGCGCTGGCGATAGAGATGATTCCTAAAATAATTAAAAAGATGATGCTTGGACCGTTCAGAGTAAAGAATGATTTCCAAACAAACGGCAATAGAAAAATAAAACTGCCGATGTTTATCCACCAGATCGCCTCTAACCAACCGACCTTCTGGATAGTCCTTTGGATCAAAAAGTCGGCTATCCCCCAACCGAACATCGCTCCGAAAGCTAAGATGATAGATAGGCTCATAAATTATTTTAAATATTCTTTTAAGTATTTTCCCGTCACGCTCTTTGTTTCCCGAACAATATCTTCCGGTTGGCCGCTGGCGACTAGGCGCCCGCCTTCTTCGCCGCCATCGGGTCCAAGATCGACAATATAGTCCATGGCTTTGAGCATATGCATATTATGCTCAATAACTAAAACGGAATTTCCTTTTTCAACTAGTTTATTTAAGACTCCCAGCAACATATCTATATCATGATAATGCAAACCAGTGGTTGGTTCGTCTAAAAGATATAAAGTCCTTTTACCTAGAGTATGCGTTAATTCTTTAGCAATTTTTACCCGCTGCGCTTCTCCGCCCGATAAAGTCGTGGCACTTTGACCTATTTTTATATAGCCCAGGCCGACTGAAGCTAAAACCTTAAGTTTATCGGTAATTAAATAATTACCGTCAAAATAAATAATTGCTTCATCAATAGTCATATCTAATACTTCGGCAATATTCCTCCCCTTATATTTAACTTGTAGAGTTTCGCGATTGAAACGCCGGCCGCGACAAACCTCGCATTCGACCAGAACTGGCGGCAAGAAGTGCATTTCAATTAAGTTAGCTCCCGCCCCCTCACAGGCCTCACAACGCCCGCCTGGGCGATTAAAGGAGAAACGAGAGATAGAATAGCCTCTTTCCCGAGCCTCAGGCAGAGAGGCAAAAAAATCGCGAATCGGGGTAAATATGCCAGTATAAGTAGCGGGATTAGAGCGAGGCGTTCGACCGATAGGCGACTGATCAATCACAATGACTTTATTAATATATTCAGCGCCTTTTATTTCCTTAACATTTTCTAACTTCGCTTTACCCGGACGGTTTTTAATATGTGTAATATTTTTATATATTACGTCATATAAGAGCGACGATTTACCACTACCGGAAACTCCACTAATACCAATTAGACGACCCAGAGGAATATCTAAATTTATATTTTTTAAATTATTAGCGTAAGCCCCTCGTATTTTTAAACTGCCATGATTTTGTTCTCGTCTTTTCTCCGGCAAGTCAATAGATCGCTCGCCATTGAGATATTGGAGAGTCAGAGATTCTTTAAAAGTGATTTTACTTTTTTTATCATTCAATAAATTCTTAGTTTCTCCAATCGCCACAATTTCACCACCATGTACGCCAGCTAGTGGTCCTAAATCAACCAAATAATCCGACTCTAATATTGTCCTTTCATCATGTTCAACAATAATAACCGTATTTCCTTTATCTCGTAATTTTTTTAAAGTATTAATTAAACGCTCCGTATCACGTTCGTGCAGCCCAATAGTCGGTTCGTCTAAAACATATAAAGTTCTAGATAAATGGGAGCCAATTTGTGATGACAGGCGGATGCGTTGCGCTTCGCCGCCCGATAAAGTATGGGCTTCCCTTTCCAAAGAGATATAATTTAGACCGACTTTTAATAAGAATTCTAAACGGCTGATAATTTGGACCACGACGTTTTCGGCGATCGCTAATTGGCGCTTAGTCATCTTTTCATAATATTTATTAAAGAAATCCAGAGCTCGATTAATCGGCAACTTTGACACCTCAGCAATATTTTTATGGTTAATCCGGACGGACAAGGCTTCGGGCCGTAAACGCTCGCCTAAACATTTAGGACATTTCTCATCTTTGAAAAAATCTACTCGGCCTAAGCCAGTGCAATCCGGGCAAGCACCATGGGGCGAATTGAAAGAAAAGAGGCGCGGCTCGACCTCAGGAAAAGCAAAATTGTCGTTCGGGCAAGTCCAATTAGACGATAAGAGAAATTCTTGAGTCTTGTATTTAGCGACCACTAATCCTTTACTATATTCTAAAGAATTCTCTACGGCTTCAAATAAACGGGTTTGATCGCTTAATAATATTTTATCGATTACGATGTCGATATCATGCTTTTGTTTCGGTGATAATTTTATTTGATCTCTAAGGGAATGAAGCTGACCGTCTACTCTAGCTTCGCTATAGCCAAGCCCTAAATAGTTATATAAGAGTTGATAGTATTCGCCTTTACGATCACGGACGACGGGCGATAGAATCTCGACATATTCTTGTTTTAGGTCATGGCCGCGATTAATAATAATATCAACCATCTCTTCGACCGTCAGTTTTTCGATCTTCGTGTTACAGATCGGGCAATAGACTTCGCCGACCCGAGCGTAAAGGACGCGCAAATAATCGTAGATATCGGTTAAAGTCCCAACCGTGGAACGAGGATTATGCGATAAAGCTTTTTGATCAATAGAAATAGAAGGAGCTAAACCGATTATCTCATCGACGTCGGCCGGTTTTTTCTGTCCCAAGAATTGGCGCATATAGGGCGAGAGCGATTCGACATACTGTCTCTGTCCTTCCGCGAAAATTGTATCAAAAGCCAGTGACGATTTACCGCTTCCTGATACGCCGGTAATAACCGTCAATTTATTATGCGGTATTTCTAAATTTATATTTTTTAGATTGTGCGTCCGCGCTCCGCGGATGATCATTTTTTCGGACATGATTTTATTTCAAGACTAACCTATTTAATAAAAGGATTGGGGCCAGCAAAAGTAACTTTACCAATAGTATTAATATTATCACGATCTAAACCATATTTTTTATTATACTGTATATCCACGGAGCCAAATACTGCCTGTCCATAATCAAAGCCTAATTTAGCACTAACTTTTTTTACTTCCTCTTCAGAATTCCCTTCAATTTCTACATAAGGCTCTAAATATGGCCATTCATCAATAGTAATTTCAACTTTATCAAGGCTCCAAATTTCTCGACGACTTTCCTGATAGGCTTTTTCCTGACAGCCTAAAGATTTTAATAAAGCGACGCCTTCGGCAAAACTATTAATATATAAACAAGTTTCTCTTTGATCTTCTATTTTATCGCCATCAATTATTTTTAAACTAAGGCTTATCTTATCGCCCTCATCTCTAACCCTAAGCCAACCGCCCTTAATTTCATGGCCAGCCGGCAAAGTAAAGTTTAAACGCTTCTGTAAAAATTCTGGTTTGACCAGGGTCGCACCGACTTGTTTAAGACGATTTCTTATTTCATCCTTATTAATATTAGTGAAAGTAGCTTCGTACTCAATCATATAATTAAACAAAAATTATTTCTCCGCTGCATCTAAAAATTCTTCTATTTTTTTAGTAATATTAGTCGGCGTTATATTATACTTCTTATTATAGCTTAATTGTTTCTTGCGTCGCCGATCCGCCTCTTTCATGGCGCGGCGCATTGAGCCGGTAATTTTATCAGCGTACAAAATAATTTTTCCCTTCACGTTTCGCGCCGCTCGGCCCATCGTCTGCATGAGCGAAGTTTCACTGCGCAAAAAACCTTCCCGGTCAGCGTCTAATATTGCGACTAAGGTGACTTCGGGCAGATCCAACCCTTCGCGCAAAAGATTGACGCCGATGAGAACGTCAAACTTCCCTTCGCGAAAATGTCTTAAAATATCAGTCCGTTCAAAAGTCTTAATATCAGAATGGAGATAATTAGACTTAAAACCTTGGCTATTTAAATAAGTATTTAAATCTTCGGCCTGCTTTTTGGTTAAAGTATTAATAATCGCTCGTTCGCCTAGAGCGGCGATTTTAGATATTTCCTTCATGACATCGTTAATTTGGCTATAATTTTCTTTTTTATTAAATACCGGCCGAACCTCTACTTCTGGATCGACTAAGCCGGTCGGGCGAATAACCTGTTCGGCAATATTTTTAGAATGCTTTAATTCAAAATCACCAGGAGTAGCCGTAGTAAATATTACTTGGCCTATTCTTTCTTCAAATTCATTAAACTTTAAGGGGCGATTATCAAGCGCCGAAGGCAGACGCCAACCATACTGCGCTAAAATTTTCTTACGCGCCTGGTCACCATTATACATACCTCTGACTTGCGGTACGGCGATATGCGATTCGTCGATAATCGTTAAAAAATCCGGTTTGCCGTCTTTCCAGGGGAAATAAGCTAATAAAGAATCAGGCGCTTCGCCGGCCAATTTACCAGTTAAATGGCGGGAATAATTCTCGATGCCATGGCAGTAACCCAAGCTCCGGAGCATTTCCATATCATACCGAGTTCGTCTTTCTAGCCTTTCCGCCTCTAATAATAATCCTTCTTTCTTAAAATAAGCTAAACGATCCTTTAGCTCTCCTTGGATATTTTTAATGGCCGCCTCTATTTGTGGCTTAGTAGAAACAAAATGTTTGGGCGGGAAAATTACTATTTCTTCTAAATTATCCATTATATTCTTAGTCGTATTATCAAGCACTGATAAATCGCTAATATTTTGACCATTCAATTCTAAGCGATAAATAATATTCTCCGACATCGGTCTGATTTCGAAAACATCGCCGCGGACTCGAAATTGACCCCGACTTATTTCTCCGCTCGTTCTAGCAAATTGTATTTTAATTAATTGCTTAATTAAATCCGCTCGCACCATTGGTTTCCCTTTCACTAAAACTAATTTAGCCTCTAAATAAGTGGCGGGGACGCCGAGATTGTAAATACAAGAAACGGAAGCGACAATAATCACGTCGCGCCGAGAAACAAGAGCGGAAGTCGCCCCATGACGTAAACGATCGATTTCCTGATTGATCATCGCTTCCTTATCAATATAAGTATCGGTAATTGGTAAATAAGCTTCCGGTTGATAGTAGTCGTAATAGGAAACAAAATAATGAACAGCGTTCTCGGGGAAAAAATTTTTGTATTCACGATAAAGCTGAGCGGCTAAAGCTTTGTTAGGCGCCATGACTAGAACCGGTTTATTCCCTGCCGCAATCAAATTAGCGGCCGTAAAAGTCTTACCGCTCCCGGTGACGCCTAAAAGAGTCTGATAAGCTAGACCTTTATTTAAGCCAGCTTGCAGCTTTTTAATCGCGGTCGGTTGATCACCAGCCGGTTGGAATTCGGAATGTAATTTGAATAATTTAGCCATAGTCAGATATTATAACCAAGATATTAGGATAATTCAATTTTTTGTTCTCCTAATATTAGTTCTTCATCAGTTAAATCAAAGTTTTTCTCCGTCTGATGACGATAGCTACGAATTAATATTAAAAAAGCCATAAAGCTAGCCAGCGCGCTTAACCAAAAGGGATAATTTTCTTCCCAGCCGTAAAGCCAGCCAGCGGCGATGGGGCCGATAATCATAGCTAGCGACATTACCGAATTCATGACGCCCAGTATTGCTCCATGATTTCCCTCCCCCGCCTTGGCGGCTACTCTACTTGTCATAACTGCTCGTAAAATAGATTGAGCTAAACTAATAAATAGAACACCTAAAATAAAAATTTGGATATATGGTAAGCCCATTAGAAAAAATCCTAAAGCAATCACTGGCATTAAACCCACCGCCAGGGCCTTTTCAGAAAAATATTTTAACCAAATTTGCTTCAGAGCAAAAGCCTGATTGAAAATCAGGATAATGCCGCTACCGGTCATAAAGAGGCCGACGATAACAGAACTTAAAAAGAATTTGTCACTCAAATATAAAGAAAAAACTGATTGTTGGCTAGCCAAAGCGAACCCCATTAAAAACCAGGCGATAAAGTCGGAGCGTAATTCTTTATTGTTTAAGGCCTTGATTAGAGGTTTGAATGGGTTAAATTCTAGGGTTTGATTTTTGTTTTTATTAATTTTAGTCTCGGGTAAATTGAGAATAGCTAATAGGCCGTTAAAAAGGGAGAGTCCGCCGACTATCCAAAATGGTAGGCTTAAAAATAGGGAGCTTAAGAAACCGCCCAGAGCCGGCCCAATAATAAGACCGACACCGAAAATCGCGCCAATTAGTCCGAGATTACTAGTTTTTTCTTTTTCATCTTTAGCAATATCGATTAAATAGCTCTGGGCAATCGGAAAATTACCGGCGGCGGCGCCGTCAACAATACGCCCAATAAAGAGCCATATAATGGAGGGAGCGGCGGCAAAAATTAACCAACCTAAGGCGGTGCTGAAAATACTAATAATAAGAACAGGGCGGCGACCAATTTTGTCGGACAAGGCTCCTAAAAAAGGAGCGCTGAAAAAAGCAAAAAAAGAAAAAACGGTAAATAATAAAGTTACTGTAAAGGCCGAAGCCCCAAAAGACTCAACATAAAAAGGTAAAACAGGAATAATTATTCCGATTCCTAACACATCGATAAAAACGGTTAATAATATTATCAGTTTTTTATTCATATTAAGCGGCCGTTTTTATTCTTTGATTAGTGTTGTTTATAGGAAAAATATAGACGATAAGAAAATTGTAAGGCGACTATAATCCCCGTGGTCAGATAGATTAACTGCATTAAATTTGTCGTTGTGTCGGTACCGATAAAATAGCCATGAATGAAGAGGATAATAAAGGCGGGATAGGTTAAATAATGAAGCACGCGCCAGATTTTAGGGAGTTTATTCATATAAAAGATCGAGAAAATAATTATGGCTAAAAACAGATAAAAACCGATGATGCCTAGCGATAAATATAAAGGTTTAAAACTAGAAATGAAGGGGACTAGGATATCAATAACAGTAAATTTTAAAAAATTATCAGTCAAAAGTGAGCCCAAATGAATCAACGTCGAAAATGTCAAAGCGATTCCTAAATAGCGGTGATTTAACCAAGCCGTCGTTGGACTCACTAAACGAAATAATGATGAAGTTTTTATGCCGCTACCAGAAACTATTAGTAAAAAAAGGAGAAGGTAGCTAACTATACCAGAAGCACGCGCCACGAACCAAGGCCAAAGACTAGTCGCCGGAACGCTAGTCTTACTTAAATTAAGATCGGTGGTGGAGACTATTTGGGGGCTGTTTGGATCTAAAGGATTAGTGCCGGCTAAAATTTCGGCGCCGTCTAAATAGGAGTCACTATCAGAATCGGGATTTTGTGGATTTGTTTTATAAATTTGAATTTCACCCTGATCAGTTAAGCCGTCGTAATCACTGTCTTTAGCCGAGGTAGCATAAATGACATTTTCCGCTAGTAGAGTCGCCGGTAAGAAAAAATTACTGAAGAAAATTAAGGTGATCGTCACGATCAATAATTTATTAGTTTTAAACATTAGATTTTTGTTAAATATTTATTCATATTTTTTGACAAACTAACTTTTAAATTCCGATCGATAATGAGAGCTTCGCTATTTTCTTGCTGGTCAATGAAACTAATTCCCTCTTTTTCTCCTAAAATTAAGATTGTTTTAGCATAAATATCCGCCTTCACTACTTGATCAGAAATAACCGTCGCGGCGAGCAGACCATTATTTACCGAAGATCTGGTTCGCGGATCAATTAAATGATTAAAGCGGTGGCCGTGTTTATCCGACCATTGTCTTTTCGCGATTCCTGAAGTGGCGACCGCCAGCTCTTGAGCCGTCATTGCGATATTAAATAAATCGCTAGCGATTTTTAAGGGGTTTTGAACGCCGATTTGATAAGTTTGTCCGTCGGCCGTTAAACCACTGAGATACATGTCTCCGCCAGCCGAAATCCAAAAATTTTTATATCCTTTGTCCTTTAGATGTTTAACGAGTTTATCAACGATATACCCTTTACCGATTCCCCCTAAATCTATTTTAAGCTCGGGGGGCTTGGTAATAAAATTGTTCTCGGCGTTAATTATTATTTGTTTAAAATCAATCGTTTTTGGTCGGCGTTCTATTAGTTCGTTAGAACCACCTAAATCTAAAGAATCAAAGCTTCGGTCATATCCCTGCTCTTCTAAAGTTCGTAAAATAGTAGGGTCAAAGATTCCGCCCGTTAAATTATAAAAGTCTTTGGCTACTAGTAGAATTTTAGTTAATTCGGGGTTAGCCTGGAAATTATTTGTAGCTTTATTTAATCGACTTAGTTCGCTACTCGCCGAAAAACGGTTAAATAGTTGATCAAATTTATCAATTAAGAGGCTGAGTTCTAAAAAATCTGGCTCTAAGTCAATTTTTAAATCAGATTGTAAATAAAATTCTACTTCGGTGCCCAGAGCCTGGATTTTTTTATAGGCCTGCATATTAGATTATTTGTTCATTAAATATTCTAAATCATCAATCAGGCCATTTTTATTAGCGTCTTGAATCCTAAAGGCAAAGTCGTCCTCACCGGGATGAGTATCTAAAATATCAATGATTCCGTCTTGATCGGAATCAATTAAACTATTAGTAATGTTTACTGTGGGCAGAAAGCCAGTCGCGGCGGGGGCATCAATCGTCGATACTCGTGGTGTTACCGGGGCCGAGGTCTCCTCAACGGCGGAAATTACTTCTGGCCGATCGTCATTATTTTCTCTGTAATTATTTTCTTCGTAATCGTCATAGTCATCATCTTCAGCTAATATCGGCTGACTCGTCAGCGCGAATAAAAAAATTAGTAATAATGAAGTTGATATTTTTTTAATTTTTTTCATAATATTTTAATAATTAAGAGACCCTAGTTCTTGGCGTTACGACGGGAGCGCGATTTTGAGCCGGGGTCTTAATAATTGGTGTCGCTATTTTAACGGGTTGAATAATGGGCGCGGGATTAGTTTTAGCGGGCTGAGTTATTGGCGCTGATCCAGCGGTAGGTTTAGTATTGGTATTTATATTTTTAGTCAGGAGAGAGCTAATAGTGCTAAGCAATAACTTTTTAGAGCTGATAATGTCATTGCGCCGATTATTTACGGCATTGTTAATCAGATTAATTGGAGCTGGCTCGAAAATTTTAGCCGACTCGTTTGCCGAACTAATTTTAGCGGGTTGAATAAAGTTTAGAAAAAAAATAAATAAGACAACTGTCAGGCCGTAAACTAGGGAGATATTTTTAGCATTTTCTCGTAGGGATAGGTTCGGAGTAGCATTAAAAGCTTCTTGATGAATTTTGTGGTTAGGGACACCCAGTTCAATTAAATTTTTTTCCATCGTTTTCATAAACTGTCCCGGTCCGCAAAGGAAAAAATCTTTATGATCTAGCTCTTGAATATTTTTCGTGATTGTTTCTTTAGTGATATAGCCGTTTTCACAATAACTAAGATTATTAATTGGTTCTTGAGTAATTTTTAGTTGAGGATGAAAATGAGGATTTTGAGCGGCTAATTTTTTAATCTCCTCATAAAAAAGAGTGCCGGCAATAGTCCGGTTACTATATAATAAGAATATTTGGTTGGACAAGTTTCGATCAGTCGCGTAATTAATAGCGCTCATAAATGGCGTTATTCCTACCCCGCCTGCTATAAATACGGCAACGGGATATTTAGTTTCATCAAAAATAAAATTACCGAAAGGACCTAAAACTTCGACCTTATTCCCAGGAGCGAGATTCTTTAAATTTTGTGTAAATTGGCCGATTATTTTTATGCCAAATTTTAAATAATTTTTTTGCGTCGGTGAACTGGCGATAGAAAAAGGATGATTGATGAAAAATTTACCGGCCTTGTCATAAAAAGATAACATCGCATATTGACCGGGCTGAAAATTAAAGATATCTTTATTGGTCTTGGGCTTAAGCGTTATTATGAGAGTCTGATCCGGACGGGTATCGTTATTTTCGATTATATATTGGTATTTTGGCATATTATCTTAATATAATAGCACAAAAATAAGATAAATAATAAATTTTATTTATAATTATTCCTGTTTAATCGGTGATTTTATTAATCCTGGCCTGATTATTACGCGTATTTAGGCTGTTTTCTTCAAATTAAAGATATAAGAATAGTCAAATTATTTATTTTTATTATAGTTAGTTGAGTATGATTGTTCAAAAGCGCTAGTGAGGCTTGCTATATTAGAAATCATGATTGATTCATTGTTTTTTGAAAAACCGTTGTAGCTCCAATTATTAGTGCCAAAAATCACGGTTTGGTCATCAATAATCATCAGATGATGATGCAAGAACGAATTAAGACTATTGCCGGTATATAGTTTATTTATTCCTTCACTATTTTTACTGTCGGTAATTATTTCTAGATTATTTAAATTTTGTCTTTCTTTCTGCGCCGCTAAAATCGGAAAAACAGAATTGTCCACCGACCAATTAGAATCATCAGTAATAATATTAACTGGTAATTTTTGGGCGGCGGCGACTAAGGCCGCGGCGATCTCTTTATCGGTCAAAGTCCAGATCATGACTTTGATATTACTTTTTGAGTCTTTAATTAAATTTAACATACGGCGTTTAACGTTTTTTTGAGCCGTTCCCGGCGAGAACCAAATTTCTAGAAAACCCTCGGGGTACTTTATTAGAGCAGCGAAGGGATTACTAGTCGTCGCTTTTTTTGCTTCGCCGTGTTGGCCTGCGGCTAAACGTCCAAACTCTTGTCCAAAAATATCCACTAACTCCGGCCGGCTAGTCTCTAAAATAAAACTAGGATCATATTTCCCTTGGATATTCGTGAAATTATAAGAACTAAAAAATAGTTTAGGGGCGGTTGTCTGGCGATCAATTAAGAGAAATTTGTGATGCATATATCCTAAATCAGAACTACGGAAATTAATTGTAATATTTTGATGAGGATTTTTAAATAATTTATTAATTATTGCTTGGTGTTTATCACTAAAAATTAAGTTAATTAGTACGCCTCGATCGGCGGCGCGATAGAGAGCGTCGGCAATAGTCGCGCTATCCATGGAATACATAGCTAGCTCAATTTTATATTTAGCGGTATCGAGGTTAGCAATAATTAGGCTGGAAAAGTTATCTATGCCGAGTTCATCATTAAAATATAAATTACCAGAAAATGGTTCGCTAATTTCTATTATTTGGGCCGGTTCTAAAATTATATTTTTTGCTTTTTGGTAGAAAGGCAAGAATTTTACGCCTAAAGATAAACCGCCGATGAGTAACACTAGGGGTAGTCCGAAAAAAATAAGTAGGGCTAGCCAATTACGGCCATCCCCCTTTTTAGTCTTTTGTCTCAAAATTTTTATCCAAGTCATAGCGGTTGTTATAAGTTAAATGATTAATATCCTGGCTAGCGAAAATAATTAAAATTACTTCGGGCAGTTCTTGGCTGATGATTTTTAGTATTTTATTGATAGCGGGATAATTTAGGTCTAGCCAGAGATTATCAATAATAATGAGGGAGGGGCGGTTGACCAGACAGTGTAAAGAATGTAGGGCAAAGGCTGCTGCGGGGTTGTTCCAGATTTTATCGGCCGCTAAGCTAAAGTTATTATCAGTTGAGACCAGTTCTACTAACGATGGATAGGCGGCGATAATTTTTAAAGCGCGGTCAATTTCTGAAAAATCAGTGGCTTCTCGGTCTAAACCAAGAATTAATTCTAGCAAGCTTTTTTGTGAATAAAAATTGGGTTGGAAAAAATAGCCTCTATTAAATAAGCGCTGATAGTCGGAAAAATTTAGACGGTGGCCGTCTATTTTTATTTTTAGTGCTTTAGACTGGTAAGCCTCGCTACCCCAGAATAATTTAGCCAAGGTGGTTTTGCCCGAAAGATTAGCACCATAAAATAGATAGCGGCCGCCTCTTAAAAAGTCAAAACTTAATTTTCGATAATAACGACCGGTTTTAAATAATTTAATTTTGCGGCTATAGAAAGTAATCTCTTTTTTAATATCGACGCGGTTAGCCCGATGAAGATATTTTCCTTGGGGAGTAATAGTGAGGGATAACCCTAATTGACCAGGAAAAAAGTAAAGACCGATGCGGAGGGCTTCCGTCGCGACCCGCGATAAATAAATTAGAAGAAAGGCGTAGAGAAATTTTAATTCCGGACTTATTAAATTAATAGTGGCCGTAATATTATTTTGAAAAAGATGAATTAAAACAGAGATAATCAGAAGAAGAGCGAAGACTATTTTAAAGCCCATTTTCATCCATAAATCTCGTCGAATTCGAAAAATAGAGTCAAAATCTACTAGGCGATCGAATTTTTTTAGGGTGGTTGTTTCTAAATTAAAACTTTTGAGAAAATATTTTTCCGAGGCGCTTAAATCAATTAATTTAATAATTTGAGAGTAGAAAGTAACTTCTTGAGAAATATAGCGTTGAGCGATAAAGTAGGCGGGGACGGCGATCATAATCGACAATAATAAAAAGCTTATTAAAATAACTAAGATATTTAAACCAGCGAAAGAAGCGACGACCACGGCGGAAGTTAAATAGATTAGCCAGCGAATAAAGCCAAATAATGAATTGGATATGCCTAGGGATACTAGAGGTAGGTGGTAGGAAATTTTAGCGATTAAAGCGGCTTGGGCCTCTGCTTTCATGCCGTTTAATGATTTACCAAGATAATTTTTAAAAATTCGTCGGCGAAGACTATTAATAAAAAGAACGACTACGGTCTTTTCCTGTCTAATGGCGACAAAGGAATTAACCAGAAAAATAAGGAAAAAAGTGATAAATAACCACCAAAAAAAAGAACTAGTTATGTTTGGGCTGCTAAAAGTTAGTTGGTTTTTACTAATAAAAACTAGAGATGTTTCAATAATCCCTTGGGTTAGTAAAAGGAGGATAGTGCCTAGTATAATTAGTTGATGTTTTTTAAAAAACATTAGTAAATAATTATACTGTAAGACCGAGTTGGCGGTTGTCGCTTGTTTATGACGATTGATTCTAATTTTTTTTAACAGCCGCACTTGTTCCTTAATTTCGATCATAATGGAATTTTTTATATATACTGTATAAAGACATTATTTTTATATTTTTTAATTTCTCTTCTAATAACCGGCGATTTCTTGGCGAGTAATGTTTGTAAATAAACTTAGTTAAAATGGCAAAGAAATTTTCCGATATTTTTTTAATTTGCGCCGAATTATTAATTTGGGACTTGTCTTTTACTATTTTTTGAAATTGTCGGTTAAAATTATTTTCTGGCTTGCTCATTATTCGGCTTAGTAAATTTAATTTGGCGTCAGGCGGCGCGTTTTTATAAGTCAAAATTCTTTGCCAGTCGGCGATCGTCCTTTTAATAAATACCGGCTCTAAACTAATAAGTCCGGCTTTGAAATTATAGCCTAAAAAAGAATATTGGTCGCGAGCCGCGCCTAAAAATAATTTTTGTTGGTTAAGTTCTAGTCCCCGGGCCGTTAAATCGTTGGCGAGGGTCGCTAGTATTTTTTGGAGTTTATCGAGAGCGGGATCTAAAAAAGCCAAATCATCGCCAACCCGTACATAAAAAGCGGACTTAGTTTGATATTTAAAATCTAAGTCCGTTAAATATAAGTTAGCGAGAAGAGCGATTAAAGGGACGCCCTGCACTAGTCCCTGGGCGGGATCAGTGTATTTTCCTTGGCGATAGACTTTATTAAAAATAAATAAACGGAGAAGCGCTAAAACTTTTTGGTCACTAATAATTTTTTGCAGCTGCTGAAACATCAGCGTTCGATTTATCCGATCAGAGTAGTTTTTTAAATCTATTATGAGAGCCTGATCTTTGGAGAATTCCCGACGGTAGCGACGACAAAAGCTCTGTGCCGCTAAATAAGGAGGTTTCCCGGGACGATAAGAAAAAAGTCGGTCAGAAAAATTATTTTCAAAGATTGGTAAGATTACGCGATAAATAGCTTGCGCCTTTATTCTCTCCTTAAGGTTATAAATAAAAATTTCTCGATATTGCTCCGGTTTATTTTTTTTAGGAATTTGTACGGCGAGAGCCGGTTCAATTTCTTTAATTTTTTGGAGGTCGGTTTGAATAATTTTAATTATTGCTTGAGATTTTAGGTCGAGATCGTGCAAAAAAATATTATCTAGGCCGTGATATCTAAAATTACGTCGGTCGGCCGCGAATTGCTCAATTATTTCTAAATAAGCCGCCTCGATATTCTGATAACTTATTATTCTACTAAACATATTTTAAAAATCACCCCCAAGATATTTAATTCGTTACGGACTAAATATGAGTTAAATCCAATGAGGAGATCCATCCGGGTCTCCTCTACTATTTTTCGAAAATAAATCGATATTAACGAAGTAAGCTTAAGTTCAAAAAATAATTGCTAATATCCCTTGATAGGGTTTTGAGGATGATTTTTAAAATAACTAGTATTCTCTTATTTCTTTACTGATTTTAATATATAATTAAGCTTGGCGCAAGAGTGAATTGTTACCGAGAAAAAGTTCGGCGGGAAAATTTTCGGGGCGAAGACTGTTTATACTTCCCCGTTCTTCCTGAAAAACCAGGCTGACGGCGGTCGGCGGTCGGCGCAGTCGCAGGAGCACTCGCACCGCTGAAATTATGACGTCGGTTTCCTCTTGGGTTTCCTCTAAATGATTTTTTATTTTTTTGGTTGGTTGGCGCGAGGGATGATTCTCTAGAAAATTTTACAAATTCGGTTCGTTTAATATTTTTATTAATCAATTTTTCAATAGCGTAAATTTCTTTTTGTTCGTTAGAGGTCGCGAAGGTAATCGCTTTGCCTACTTGTCCCGCTCGTCCGGTTCGGCCGATTCGATGAACATAATCCTCAGAATTATCTGGTAAATTATAGTTAACTACTAATTCAATCGCATTAATATCTAGGCCACGCGCGGCCACATCAGTGGCTACTAGAATACGCTCTTTTTTAGACTTAAAGTCATTCAAGGCGGCGCGTCGACGGCTTAAAGATAGGTTGGAATGAATCTCTACCGCTCTATGACCCAGCGAGCACAGTTTAAGCGTTAGAGCTTTAACGCCGTGCTTAGTTCGAACAAAGACGAGAACCGAGCCAGCGTAATGGCTAAGAACTTTCTGGAGATGCTCAAAACGTTCTTCACCTTTAATAATGAATATTTCTTGATCAACTTGAGAAGCGGTCGTGCCTGACGGCGCTACCTCAATACTGACTGGTAATTTCATGTAATTAGCGGCGATTTTAACGATTGCCGCTGGCATGGTAGCCGAAAATAGCATAGTTTGACGCTCGGGCGGCGCCTGTTTTAGAATTTCTTGAATTTGCGGGGCAAAACCTAAGTCCAGCATCATATCCGCCTCATCCAACACTAGGGTATTAATTTGATCTAATTTAAAAGTTCGGCGTTTAAGGTGGTCGATCAGTCGTCCGGGAGTGGCGACGATAATATGCGGTCTTTTGCGAAGAGAAAAAAGTTGGCGGTCTAAAGCTTCGCCGCCGATTAAAAGCGCCGTTCTTAGCCCTAAAGCTTGGCCGAGTTTTTTTAAACTTTCTTCAACTTGTAAGGCAAGCTCGCGAGTCGGAGCAATAATTAATCCTTGTTTCTTGGTGGCGCCTAAACGCTGGAGCATCGGAATGCCAAAAGCAAAAGTCTTTCCGGTTCCCGTTTGTGCGACGCCAATTAAATCTTGACCAGCGATAGCAATAGGAATGGTTTTGCGCTGAATGGGGGTGGGAATATCTAAATTAAGTTTTTTTAAAATTTCTAAAATTGATTCACTGATACCTAAATCAGAAAATTTTTGCGGGGCTTCTTGGGCGTTATTATGATTTGTCGAATGAGTAAGTTTCGGATGATTGGTCATAAAAAAAAATTAAAACTTGCCTAAATCTAACTCTTCGGTAAAGCGGATTTTTTCCACGAATTCCGGCATGTGGCTAACCATAATAATTGCTCCAGCGTAATTATTAATGGCTTGAGCCAGAATCGGGAGATGGCGGAAATTAATATGGTTGGTCGGTTCGTCTAAAATTAGAAGTCCCGGTCGTTTTAAGACTAAGTGAGCAAAAGATAGCAAGCCTTTTTGTCCCTCTGATAAATCAGCTATTTTATGCCCCATTAAATCGCCCGCGATTAGAAAACCGGCGGCGATGGAACGTATTTCCGGTTCGTCTAAACCGTCTGCTATATTTTTTAAGGAATCAAAAACTATTTCTTCGAAATTTAAAGTAGAAAAATCTTGGCTGTAATATCCGACTTTTACGCCGGTTAAAATGTTCTGCCCCTCTTGTTTACCAGCCACCAGCGACCGCAGTAAAGTGCTTTTGCCGATTCCGTTAGGGCCGGTTACTAATAAACGATCTTTTTTTCTTAAAATTAGATTCAAATCTTTAATCACGGCTTCATGGTTTTTGATTATTTTGATTTTTTTTAAATTTATTATTTCGCCGCTAATATCTTGAACCGGAATAGTAAATTGGCGAATAGTTTTGTCTTCACGTCTAACATCGACTTTATTTTCTTCCAGCTCCTCTGTTTCCTCTTTCATCTTTTGCGCTAATTTACGCATTTTTCCGCCTTTGTGGGCAAAAAAGTTAACTTTTTCTTTACGGTCTTTTATTTGTTTTTCTAATTGAGCATTTTCATGTTGTTCCCTCTCAACGCGCCGTGTAATTTCCTCCACGACTGAATAGTAGTCGCCAACATACATTTCTGTTTTGTGGGTAAAAATATCTAAATAAATAACTCCTTCCGTAAAACAATTCAAGAAGTCAGCGTCATGGGAAATAACCATGACTGTTTTATCGTAAGTGAGCAGGAAGCCAATTAGATGGTCAATCCCGGCTTTATCAAGATTATTGGTTGGTTCGTCTAAAAGTAAAATATCAGGGTTTTCCAGCAAAGAATAGGCTAACAAAATTCTGGCCTGTTGTCCGCCGGACAAATCGCCGACTTTTTTTGTAAGAGGGATATCGAAGTTTACGGCGTCGAGGGCTTTCGCTATACGACTTTTAATATTACCAGGAATAATTTCAAAATCTTTAGAAAAATATTCTTCAACCGTAAGGGGAGCGTCTTCTCGGGCAATCGTTTGTCGGGCTGTTCCGATCGTAGCTTGAGCCGCCACAGAGATTTGGCCGCTTTGCGGCAGGAGTTCTTTTTTGATAAGACTAAAAATAGTGCTTTTACCGGCACCATTTTGCCCCATTAAAGTTACTTTTGCCCCCTTACGTAAACTAAAACAGGCCTCATCTAAAATAGGCTTTTTATGAAGATATTCAAATTTTACTTCATCAAACCTCAGCACGACTTCTTCCGCCATATTATTATTTTTTCTTGGCTTTTTTTGTGGCTAGTTTCTTTTGTGCCACTGCCTTTTTACTTACTTTGGTAGAGCTATTTTTAAGTTCCGAGTCTTTTATTTCCTGAGTCGGAATCTCGGAAACGGATTTTTCTCTGTGATTTATGGGTCCAGCAATAATTAAATTTAAAGCGCTGAGAATTTTGTCTAATTTTGAATTTAATGTTTCTAGTTGTTCATTAGAAGGCTGGCTGCTGGTAAATGGTCTTTTGTCACTAAAATTAGGTTTAGAAAAATCTCGGCCGCCCGATCGTTGGGTAGTTGGATTATCTTTGCCTTTAAAGCAGTTACTGCAAAAAATTGGCCGATCGCCGGTCGGTTTAAAAGGAACTTCACAGCTTTGACCGCATTCAGCACAAATTGCTTTATGCATAGTCGGTCGACTGGAATTATTGCCGCCGCGATTAAAGCTCTGCCCGCCTGAGTCTCTACGGCTAAAGTTACCGCCGCCGCTTCTATTACCAAATCCACCATCTCGATTAAAATTTTTCATAATTTATTAAGACTAATTATTTTTTTAGAATCTTTTACTTATAGTTAAAGTTTAGTGACTTAGAGGATAAAAAGCAATAGTATTTAACTAAATTGATATACTTGGCGCCAATCAAAATCCCGCCTCAATGAAATTGGGCGGGACCTTGATTTCAGGTGAGATTTTAAACGCGTTTAACGTTTACCGCATTCATTCCTTTCGGAGACATTTCTGTTTCGAAAGAAACAGTGTCGCCCTCACGTAATTCGTTGAATTGAACTCCAACTAGAGAATTACTGTGAAAGAATAAATCTTTCTCCTGACCTTCGACAGCGATGAAACCGAAACCTTTATCGGTTAAAGCTTTAATAGTACCAGTCATAATTTAAGACTTAGTTTGTAAGATTGCAATTTGATAATAAAGAGTTTAAAAATCGACCACTTTTTTGAGACACGTTATTGTTGCTTATTTAATTTACCACATAAAAATAAATAAGTCAAGCTTTTTACTAAATATTACAATTAGGGTCTATTTAGGGTAGACAGCCTCAATATTTATTTTCTTTTACTCGCTTTTTCTTCAAGCATTAGGCGTTTAATTTCCAACCTCTTTTTAGTTTTATGGGAGTGTGATTTTTTATGTTTACCAACCCCAGTGTCTCTTTTGGCCATATGAGTACTTAATAAATATTAATTATTTTAATAAAAGTCATCTTAACGGATTTCGGAAATAAAATCAATATTTAGATGGATAAAAAATTTATTTTTATGGTTGAAGAATATCGTCGCTACGACCGTTAATCGAGATAACCACGGTTTTTACGCTTAGGAATTGTTTAAGCGTAGCGTTAATTTGAGCGATAATCGCTGCCGCTCGGCAAGAACCGCCGCTCCCCGCTTCTAATTGTTCGTTGAAATCAACTTTAGCTACTCCATTTTCAATAGTTAAGCTTTGAATTTTAACGTCAGATCCGATAATTTTTACAAAACCGTCCTTCTCTTCCCCTAAAGTAGGGCCAGCTAAAAGTTCGGTGAGAGCGGCTCGAGCGATGGCGGGGGTTTTTATTATTTCTCGCTCAACCGGAAAAACCTTATTACAAGAAACTGCGGGATCTAATTTATTATTATTGAAAAAGATTTTTATTTTAATTTTTTCTGAACTAGATAAAAATTTTACTGGCACACGTAACTCAGCATAATTTTCTGGTAAGCCGGAAGGATTATCTTTTTCTAAAACTAAAATTCCCTTAGTGCTGGTAGTATAATTAAAATTTAATTCGGCCCGGAAAGGCACAAAATTATCGGTCATCCAGTTTTCGCCGGCGGGCGTCACTTGAGCGATAGTCGCCCCAATTAGCTGGTTATTTTCGTCGTAAAGCTTAACCGGAAAGCTGGCTTCGAAGAACCAATAGCCGCGCGCTTCTCCTTCTATAATCAAAGGACTTTGAATAATTTGACCGGGGCTAAGATTATTTATTTTTATTGGCGCAGATTCGTTATTCTCGTTGTTACTGGTTGGTCCTGCATTTATTACGATAAAAAGGCCAATAACTATAATCAGCAAAATTCCTAAATTAATAAATTTTTTTTTAGTCGACATATAATATGTATTTATGGCTTAAATTTTCTGTGCTAAGGCGTCTCGATATGTCTATTTATTTTTTACTTACTCTGAGGTTGAGATACAATTTCATCCATGAATTCCTGCCCTGTCCCCCGAAATGTCCATTCATCGTTTGTATTTCGGTCGCATCTAATGTCAACCATTTCCTCGTCTTGAGCTGATATCGGATTAATTCTAGTGTACCCCCTGGGTGATGTTCTTTCATTATCCGAAGGAATCAGTTGAACTCTAGAATCTTTATTCTCCAACAGATGAGTTAAACCAGAAGCAATGACAGTGTTTCTTTGGTCACCGATTAATTTTATAACCCAATAACCTTCGCTGAGAGGAAAAGTTACATTTCTCAAATTTAAAATAGATGGACCATAAGTTCTTTCAAATTTTAAACCGAGCTGTTTTTCATTTTCTGATTTATAGCCCCAAAAACTTATCTGAAATTCTATGCCAGGAAATTGCTTTTCTCTTTCGATTACCCAATTAAAAACTAACCGGGGAATTTTTGTAGAATTTGGGTCTGTTTTAAATAAATGAGATAGATCTAATGTTATCATTTTTTTTACCTTTAAATTGTTATTACTATTATATATTAAAATTTTTAATAGACGAATATAACCAAAAAATATAACATAAAGATATATTTTTGTCTACGTTGGCTCGAATAGACGGCTAGTCACCGATAAATAAACTATGCAAAAAAAGAAAAAGGAAAGTAAGTAATCTGATAATGATTAAATGTGGACTAAAAAAGAAGATTCTTTATTTTTTCACAGCATACTTGAAATTCACATCGCGTTGTTCTGGTGGAAGCTGATACTCATCACATTCAAAGGGATAAGCAAGCACCCCGCTGGAAAAATTCGCATCAGGATTATAACATTTCCAGTAAAAAAACGAGCCGGGTTGAACAAGATGAAGATTTTTGTTCCCATTTTT
>Ga0265292_1000143_pt1 | contig 137223 bp, 120 predicted proteins | sample Munlanlewell296A_FD_189080 | JGI IMG/M metagenome (GOLD analysis project Ga0265292, IMG submission 189080) | Leachate microbial communities from a municipal landfill in Southern Ontario, Canada - Leachate well 296A | ecosystem: Engineered > Solid waste > Landfill > Unclassified | place... | reverse complement strand
AAATCTACCGCCAACTTCCTTTTTGTTTCCTGGCTGTCTTTGCTGCCTCGCTTTTTTATCATTATCATCTCATAAAGATACAAAATAAATTTTAATGTATCACTAAATTATGCTCTCATTAATAATTGGACTTCCACATAAATATTTTCAAAAGTTTGCTTTTCACCATTTGCTGATTCAGAGCCTAATAACTCCTTATATTTTTTTGATTCAGGAAAACCATTTCCCTTTTCGTTCATCGGGCTGGCATCCCAAATAATCATCTTCATTTCTTCTAAGTCATCAAGAACGGACTTTATATCCTTTGTAAATTCTAAATCACTTGGTTCTTTACCTAATTTTTCTTTAATGAATCTCTTTAATTCTGTTCCGGTTCTGCTGTTATATCGCAGATAAATTTCTTCCAGTATAAAGTATTGTAAATTTTCCATGTGTCAACTATAAAATAAATGTCAAGCCATTAATGTCTGTGTCCCCGCTGTAGCCTTTCTTCTCAGTCAATAATTAATTTGTTTTTTTGATTGTCAATTTTATAAGAAGGCAATTTCTTTAATGCACTTTGTCCCAAAAGAAGGGGGCTATTAAGGTTATTTGAAATTGAAGTCCTTACATCTTTAATTTCAATGTCACCAATTTTCAAAGTTTTCAAATTAAATACATTACTTTTTGCAGTTGAGCCATCTGCAAACTTGTACGTTTCGGTTCCTATAAAATCTGATTCGTTTATTGTACCTGCTCGATAAAGAACTAAAAAAACATCTGGACTTATGGAGACGTCTGAAGCTCCCAAATCCAAAGTAAAATTTAAAGACATTACGCCGTTTAAATTCACGGGCAATTTATACACTCCATTTTCAAATGTCAAATCGATACTGTTCTTTTCATCAACAGATTTCCATGTGCCTGCCAAAAATTTGTCATGGTATTCTTGAAGTTTTTCTGTAGTTTGACGTAAAACTATTCTAAGACCAATTTCTTCTTCCTTGCTACTAGTATTTTTTGTACGCTTAAATATGTCTATCATCAGTGTTATAAACCTATGATTTAGGTCCGATTCAAAAAAATAAACATTAGCGCCTTGGTATATGTTTTTGCCACCCGTCTCATCTAGTTTTGTTGCATAAAAGATAGAATCAATATTGTCCACCTTTTGATGAATTTTCTTAATACTAAGATCACTATATTTTGGCTGGAATTTTAAAAAAGCATTGTTGTCATTAATAGAAGAAAGAATCGTTTCTAAAGATTGAACAAATTTTGAGGATTCGTATTTATCCTTGGAATATAGGTATTCCATTTCTATTTCTAAATTTGAAAGTATGTCATTCACATATAAGAATTCATAGTATGTGTTTTCACAATAATTAAATATCAAATTATTAAAACTATATCTATATACACTTGAAACTCTATCTAATTTTCTGAGTTCACCCTTAGTATTCAGAATTTTATCATATTCATTTCTCGACTCAAGTAGGGCAGTACCTACTTTGATGCGAGTCAAGTCAGATATTTTTAGTTGGCTGGAGGCATTACTTGCACAAAGAAATAAAATTATAATGAAGCAATTTCTCATAATGTATTTATTCGGTTAAATTAAGGGTATACAATTTTAAGAACTTTTGCGAACAGGTCTTTTGGTATGATATCAACAATATAGCTTTCGTCTTCGTCTGCCATTTCAAATGTTCGAATGTTGATACAGCCATGTGAATAGTCCATTAAAATTTGCTTGGCTATGTCAGTATCTTTTAATTTGTCAACCCACGATTCTATTTCATTTTTGCCAGGTTCGTCCGTCAATTCAGCATAAGGAACATTATTGAATTTAAAAATCTCAAAAAGTGGTGCCATAAAAAATGGTTTTAAAATTAAATGCTGACAATATGTTTTTAACTTATAGTCATGGCAATTCATATGATTATTTATGACAGGAATCCCATATCTCCCAAACAACCAACCCAATCGCACCAGCAGCAACGGCCCATGTCGCCCACATCAAATATCGAGTCCGAATCGCTAAACGTTTCGTCCATTCCGCAAGATTACCGGCTGTTGTTTCCATTCTACCATCGTAAAGTTGACGATTAGTTTCTTTTTCTTGCTTACGTTTGTACTCTCCGACATATCCGCCATTTGCAAGAAATAACTGGCCATTAAAATTTCTTCTGATATTCATGTTGTGCCCAGCTTCCCTATTTATTATATATGTTTTTCTATTGGCTTCACCTTCCATGAAATCAATATAGCCGTCCTTGTGGAGTTTATTTAAAATCATTTTTAAGTAATGCTCATCCTTTTCCGGTAAAACATTTTCTTTAAAAAAATCTTCTTTAACGTCCAAATAATCTCTATCGTGAAGTAATTTTTCGAGAACGTAGTTCAATTGTTCAAATGGTGTCTTGCTTTCCATATAATAAAGTTTGTTGTATTGTCCATCCGTGATACGTTAGCCGAAAAACCATATTCGGAAAGTCCATCTGTTTTACCGTCCACTGGGTTGTCCCCCGAATAAAAACGTAAAGCCTGATTAGGCATTACAGCCAACTCTTAAATTTAAGAAAGTTTTGAACACCCTCACTTGCAGATTTTCCCCTTCCTTTCTGATAATCACCCATTTAAAATGATTGTAGTCACTAAAAAAACTTTTGCCAATACAACCCCCTATCCTACCCTGCTCTTTTCAAATAGCCCGGTAATTTTTAAAATATCCTTTTTCGCTTAATGTAAGTTTTCAGTGTTGTAAAATACATACACAAAATAATCCCGCCAGGCAGGTATGCACAGCAATGCCCGATTAAACCATTTGTGGGGGTATCAATAATAAATGAGGGGATATAAATCTACAAAAAAATATGGATGAGCAAAATATTTTATTTGATACTTCTTTTTTTAATAACCCGGGCACAAATTCAATACCCAATATCAAAACTTACAAGTGTTTGGATTGTTTCCCCGAACTTTACGCCGCAAAAACAATATGTAATCATTCTTTTTAATCAATAGTCTGTATGTTACTTTCTTCCCTGTTAGACAGGTTTGCCGAGCCGGAAACCCTAAAAATGGCCAAATTAGGCCGCGAATTAAGAGCCAAAGGGGTTGATGTGATTGACCTCAGTTTGGGTGAGCCCGACTTTGATACACCCCGGCATATAAAGGACGCCGCCATTAAAGCCATTAACGACAACTTTAGTCATTATACACCCGTTGCCGGTTTTGCCGACCTGCGCGAAGCCGTTTGCACCAAACTGAAACGCGATAATAACCTGGATTATTTACCCGAAAATATCATCACCTCTACCGGCGCCAAACAAAGTCTGGCCAATGCCATTTTAGCCCTGGTTGATGAAGGTGATGAGGTAATTATACCTACCCCCTACTGGGTTACCTATTCTGAATTGGTAAAAATTGCCCGGGGTAAAGTGGTTGAAATTAGAACCAGTGTAAAAAATGGATTTAAAATAACCCCCGAAGAATTAGCAGCAGCCATCACTCCCCAATCAAAACTGTTCATGTTCTCTTCGCCCTGCAATCCTTCCGGTGCAGTTTATAGTAAAGAAGAACTGGAGGCGCTGGCAGTGGTTTTTAGAAAATATCCTTGCATTACCATCCTGGCTGATGAAATATATGAGTATATCAATTTTGTTGGAAAGCATGAAAGTATCGCGCAGTTTAACGACCTGAAAGACCGTGTGGTATTGATTAATGGATTAAGTAAAGGGTTTGCCATGACTGGCTGGAGACTGGGTTATATGGCCGGCAATACCACCATTACCAAAGCCTGCGAAAAATTGCAGGGCCAGTTTACCAGTGGTACCTGTTCCATTACACAAAAAGCGGCTGTGGCAGCGCTTACAGGCGATCTGCGTCCATCGGAAGAAATGACGGAAGAGTTTACCAGGCGAAGAGAGAAAACCCTGGAACTGGTAAAATCCATCCCCGGTTTTACCTGTTTTGAACCACAGGGCGCCTTCTATGTATTCCCTGATGTAAGCGCTTATTATGGCAAATCAAATGGAAAAGAAATGATTAAAAATGCAGCCGATTTTAGTATGTATTTATTGAATACCGCGCATGTTTCGTCTGTAATGGGTGATGCTTTTGGAGAACCCAATTGCGTGCGTTTTTCATTCGCGAATAGTATGACAAATATCGAAAGAGCCTGGGACAGAATTAAAGAAGCCCTGGCAGCGCTCTCTTAACCGGCCATGAGTGAATCACTGAAATCTGAGATGTTTCGTAACCGCCTGGCTAAAGTATTTAAACACCGCAGCAAGCAGGCTAAGCGAATGCAGCTCTCTTGTTACCGTATCTACGATCATGACCTGACCGAATTCCCGTTCTGCATTGAGTTATATGAAGATAAAGTATACCTGGCCGTATATCTTCGGCGGCATGGCCTGACGGATGAAGACTATGATACCTGGCTGGATAGTTGTTTAGCGATTATTAGTGAAATAACAGGTATTGATATTTCGAAAATGTATGTTAGGCAACGCAAGCGTATGTCGCACCGCGAAGGGCAGTATGAGAAGATAGACACCAAACAGGAATTCTTTACCGTGATAGAAAATGGGCTGAAATTTTTAGTTAATCTAACCGACTATTTAGATACCGGTCTCTTTCTCGATCATCGCATTACCCGAAAAATGGTGAAGGAACAATCTGATAAAAAAAGGGTATTGAATTTATTTTGTTATACCGGCTCTTTCTCGGTGTATGCCGCGGCTGGTGGGGCTTCCAGTGTTACATCGGTTGATTTGTCGAAGACTTATTTGAATTGGGCCGAAGATAATTTTGTGATTAATCATTTAAAAGACAGCACAAAATATCGCTTTGATCATGACGATGTAAAACAGTATTTGAAAACACTGGGGCCTAATAGTTTTGACCTGGTAATTATGGATCCGCCAACTTTTAGTAATAGTAAACGGATGAAAGACTTTCTCGACATCCAACGCGATCATGTTGAATTAATCAATGATGCATTAGCAGCGATTACCGATAAAGGCATTATTTATTTCAGTACAAATTATTCGAAGTTTGTATTGGAGCAGGATCTGATAAAAGCGTCTGAAATAAAAGACATCACCAAAGCCACTACCCCATTCGATTTTGAAGGAAAACTCAAACGCTGGTGCTATCGCATCACCAAATAATTAAACGTTGAATTCGTAATCCCTTTCAACTTTGCAGATGCGTGTTTTATATTTTGCATACCATTTATGCTTACCCAGTGCCTGCGCCATTAGGTGCTCCGAATTTTTTTTCCAGTTTTGAATAGCTTCCAAACTTTCCCAGTACGAAACAGTAATACCCATTTCTTCGCGTGCCGATTCATGCCCTAAATACCCTGGCTGTTCCGCAGCCAAAGCAACCATTCGTTCTGCCATCTGCGCATAACCATCATCGATGGGTGTGCGTTCAGATGTAAAGATAACGGCATAATAAGGCGCGTTTGGTGTAGATGCAATCATAGTCATATCATTGTCTTTTTGAAGTAGCGCATTCCCTAATTATTAATTCTTAATTAAAATGGCTTCCCTAATAAACCGTTCATGCAATTCCAATACCTGCGGGATCAATAATTGCTGTTCATCATTTACAATCACAAAATCACATAAGCGCATTTTAATCTCTGCCGGTATTTGTCTTTTCATCCTGGCAATTACCTCCTCTCTGGTTATGCCATCTCTGCTCATCGCCCTTTTTATCCGAAGGTGTTCGGGAGAAGATACCCCAATCATATAATCAATGCCGATGGCTGAGCCCGATTCAAAAAAAAGGGCGGCTTCCTTAATGGTATAAACGCTTACCTGTTTTGCCGACCATTTTTCGGCGGCGGCTATTGCAAAGGGGTGTACCAGTGCATTCAGCATGTTCAGTTTTAAAGCGTCTTTAAAAACAAGGGCAGCCAGGTATTTTCTGTTTAGTTTGCCGTTGGTAAAAGTATCCGGGCCAAATTTTTCAATCAAAGCTGTACGAAGCCCGGGATCTGTTTCCATGAGTTGCTTGGCGGCGCTGTCGGCATCAAATACAGGTATACCCAATACTTTAAAAATATGGGCCACTGTACTTTTGCCGGATCCTATACCACCTGTCAGACCAATTCGTAGAGCCACTATATAAAATAATTTAGTTCAATTTATATGGTAAGTTATCAAATCTCCTGAATCCTTCAGTCAATTCCATAAAAAAACCGGGTGAATAGATCGCCCGGTTTTATGCAATTAGTTGAAGAGGCTATGCCTGTGGCTTATTCAGCGCGGCAGACCATTCCATACTGATGGTAGATTTTTCAATCTTAAGATAACTGCCCGGGCTTACTTCAAGCTGGAGGGTATTATCTTCATTAATCTTATTGATCGTACCATGGATACCCGCGATGGTTACCGCCTTATCGCCTTTTTGCAGATTCTCAATAAATTTTTTCTGCTCTTTTGCCTTTTTTGCCTGTGGACGAATCATGAACAGCCAGAATACCAGGATGATACCACCCATCAATAATAACTGTACCATACCACCGCCACCGGCGCCAGCCTGTAATAAAATAGAATTTAAATGCAACATGTCAAATGGTTTTTATTTTAAAGATTGTTTACTTTTTTAAGTAAGTACTGTAAAGATAAGTGATAGGTTATGATACTTTGTTCTTAAAATCAACTTTCCTGATCTTTCCGGATTCCAGCATTTCTTTGTGGATATTGTCGAGGATACCATTCACAAACTGGCCGCTTTGCGGCGTACTGTAGTCTTTAGCCAGGTCAATATATTCATTGATCGTAACCTTGGTAGGGATGGTTTCAAAATACAGCAGTTCACAAACGCCCATCCGCATCAGTACCATATCCAGCACCGCAATCCGTTCAGCATCCCAGTTCTTTAGTTTGGGTTTGATTAATTCGGCACAGTATTCCTTTTTTTCCAGTGTAGTGGTGAGTAATGTTTTGGCAAAGTCCCATTTTTCAGGACTTAGCATTTCCTGCAGGTTATATCCCGCGGGTTTCTGAATAAAGTTGAGCATCAACTGATCCATCATGTCTGCATCATCATCCCAATTGGTAAACAATTCTTCCAAATGGGTGATGAACGATTCATTGGGTAACATCAACTGTACAAAAATAAGTTTGATGATTTCCTTTTCTTTACTCTTCTCCCTGCCCCTGAGTGAGATATATTCTTTGTATTTGTCAGTTTCAGTAAGATTCGTATATATTTTTTTAACCAGGTCCTTATCAATATACTTTTCCGGGGCATCCAGTTCAAGGGCTTTTTGAAAAGAGGCATTTTCCAGTATCTGCCATAAGAACTCGTTGCCGGCTATTTTAATATTTACGTTCAGGTCTTCCCGCGATGGCAGGTTACGGGAAGCCCTTTTTTGGGCGCTGGTTTCGGCATACCTGGCCACTTCTGTTAAAAAATAGAGCAGGTATACAAATAATTCACGGCTTCTGTCCAGTTGTTTCTGTAACTCATCAACCGGGTTTTTAAATGCGATCTGGTTATCTGCAGCCTCTATTATATAGAGTATCTGCATCACTTTCACACGTATATTTCTTCTACTGATCATCTGGTAAGAACTTGTTCAAGGCGGCAAATATATTGTTTAAACAGGCGGGTACAAAATGAATATCGAATGTTGAACACGGAATATTGAATATTGAAGTATTATTTAGGAGGAACTGTATTGAATAGGGAGGTGGAAATACCGCTTTTGACAGTTTATATACTATGCAATTTTGGCACGGTGTAATTCGAAAAACCGGCCCATCTTTGCATGGTTTCTGACAGTCTATGCAGACATTGAAGGAGTTTGGCCTGATTTCTGAAAATTTGACCTGATTCTGCCTTGTGGCATAATAATCGTTGACTGCTAACTGTTATTATTAACTCAATCAATTAAAAACCTATAACGTATGGCAAAAAAACTCAACGTTACTCCTCTGCACGACAGAGTAATTGTTAAGCCTGCCGCTGCTGAAGAAAAAACTGCAGGCGGAATCATTATCCCGGATACTGCAAAAGAGAAACCACAACGTGGAACCGTAGTTGCTGCCGGAACCGGTAAAAAAGATGAGCCTGTAACTGTAAAAGTAGGTGATACTGTATTATATGGTAAATATGCCGGAACTGAAATTACCATTGACGGACAGGATCTGCTGATCATGCGTGAAAGCGATATCCTGGCTATCATCTAAAGTTTGAAACAATTCAGTGTGCGCAGCACACCCCATCATTTTCAAATTCACAAATTTTCAAATTAACGAACTATGTCAAAACAGATTTTCTTCGATATCGAAGCAAGAAATAAAATGAAAAAAGGCGTTGATATCCTTGCCAACGCTGTAAAAGTAACCCTCGGACCCAAAGGCCGTAATGTGGTTATTGAAAAGAAATTTGGCGCTCCCCAGGTAACCAAGGATGGTGTAACCGTAGCCAAAGAAATTGAACTGGATGATCCTATCGAAAACATGGGCGCCCAGATGGTGAAAGAAGTAGCTTCTAAAACCGCGGATATTGCCGGTGATGGTACCACTACCGCCACCGTTCTGGCGCAAAGCATTATCAGCGAAGGTTTGAAAAACGTAGCTGCCGGCGCCAACCCTATGGACCTGAAACGGGGTATTGACAAAGCCGTTGCCAAAGTTATTGAAAGCCTGAAAGCTCAGTCGCAGGCCGTTGGTAACGATTCTAAAAAAATTGAACAGGTGGCTACTATTTCTGCCAATAGCGACAGCGAAATTGGTAAACTGATCGCCGCTGCTATGGCTAAAGTGGGTAAAGAAGGCGTAATCACTGTTGAAGAAGCGAAAGGTACCGATACTACAGTTGATGTGGTAGAAGGTATGCAGTTTGACCGTGGTTATATCTCTCCATACTTCGTAACCAACAGCGAGAAGATGGAAGTAGAACTGCAGAACCCATATATCCTGATCTACGACAAGAAGATCAGCGCTATGAAAGATATCCTTCATATTCTGGAGAAAGTGGCCCAAAGTGGTCGCCCGTTGATGATTATCGCGGAAGACCTGGAAGGAGAAGCGCTGGCAACCTTAGTGGTAAATAAATTGCGTGGTACGCTGAAAGTGGCTGCTGTAAAGGCTCCCGGATTTGGTGATCGCAGAAAAGAAATGCTCACTGATATCGCGATTCTTACCGCGGGTATCGTTGTAAGCGAAGAACAAGGTTTTAAATTAGAGAATGCCGACCTGACTTATTTAGGACAGGCCGCTTCTGTTACTATTGATAAAGACAATACGATTGTTGTGGGCGGTAAAGGTAAAAAAACTGATATCGTTGCGCGTGTCAATCAGATCAAGGCACAGGTTGAAAACACGACTTCTGACTACGATCGTGAAAAATTACAGGAGCGCCTGGCAAAATTAAGCGGTGGTGTAGCTGTATTATATGTAGGCGCCGCCACAGAGGTTGAAATGAAGGAAAAGAAGGACCGTGTTGACGATGCATTACACGCTACAAGGGCCGCTGTTGAAGAAGGTATTGTACCGGGCGGTGGCGTTGCCTATATCCGCGCTGTAGAAAGCCTGGAAAAACTGAAAGGTGCCAATGAAGATGAAACCACCGGTATCCAGATCGTAAAAAGAGCTATTGAAGAACCCTTACGTCAGATCGTTGTAAACAGCGGTATTGAAGGTTCTATCGTGGTTCAGAAGATCAAGGAAGGTAAAGGTGATTTCGGTTTCAATGCCCGTACAGAAGTATATGAAAACCTGTTTAAAGCAGGTGTTATCGATCCAACCAAAGTTACCCGCGTAGCTTTGGAAAATGCAGCTTCTATTGCCGCTATGTTGTTAACAACAGAGTGTGTAATTGCTGATAAGCCAAAACCAGAATCAGCACACGCCCATGGCGGAGCGCCTGATATGGGTGGCATGGGTGGCTATTAATCAAATATGGATGAAACCATTGTATACCCATCCCCACTCAACCGAGTGGGGATTTTTTTATCTCTTACTGAAACCCAATACCAGCAGGCATTGAGCCGTTCCATAGGTTAGCATTACCGCAATATCCAACCATACTTCATGGTATACAAACAGGTTAAGCGCCAGTATACTATCCGACAGCACAAATAAGCCGGCACCGGGTATAAAGTATTGGATGGTAAGCTGTTTGGTTGCCGTATGATGTATTGTATTAGTGGCGAATACGGTCATTGCACCGATGATGACCATATAAAGTAGGATGGGCACTTTAAAACTACCCAGTGAATCGCCTGTAAGGTGCATAACTTCTGATGAAAGGATGAGTAGCGCCAAAGCCGCCAACAGCATAGGTTTACCCCTGGAAAGATCCAGCCTCTGCAGCGTAAGAAAATAGAGGCTGTAACAGATATGCGTGCCAATAAAAGCCAGCATTCCTAACAAAAAAAACGATTCGCCTTTTTGGGTAAGCAACAGATCGCCCAGGAAAGCAAAAAATAAACCTGCAAAGGCGGGTAAATTTTTTTGGCGGTTTAGTTTTTTCGCGGAAGCGTACAGGTACAATGCCAGCAAAGGCATTAATAAAAGCTTTGAAAAGGTTCGGGGTTCCTCTTTGCCAAAATAAATAAAGAGGCCATGCATCACCAATAGCAGGGCAAATAAAACAATTCCATGTTTTTTGATTAGTTCCATTTTTATTTATTTGGATGATTTGACCTGCATCTTAACGAAAATTACCGTTTTACATCGAAACATCGCTAAACATTGGTTTTTATAGGCTGAAAAGTGGATTTTATAGCCAATCAACTACTTTTGCGGCATGAAGGGCAATGATGAGGCATCTTTTCTTACCTACTGGGCCGAAAACCGCGAAAAAGAATTAACCAGTAAAAGGCCATTGCTGGTGGGCCTCTCGTCTGGGTTCGCTGTCGGGATATTAATCATCCTGGTATTGCAAACCGGCTGGTACCAACGGGCCAATATGGTGGCTAATACAAGTGTAAGTTCCTTCATATTGCTGATTTGCATCCTGCTTGGCTCTGCTTTTATCGCATTTATTTACCGGAAATTCAGGTGGGAAATGCTGGAACAGCGCTATTTAGAGTTATTGGCTGCTAAGAGAAAACGTGAAAATAGCCATATAAAAGAGGAAGCGAAGCAGCCTTAATTCATAAAATAAAGTCTATATAAATAAAGGGTATGAAAATTTTTCTGAGTTTAGCGCTTATTCTGTCTGTTGTATTTTTGAATTCCTGTAGTAAAACTGATGCCAGTGGTTGCCAGCCGGCCTCAGTTGCTTCCGAAAAAGCACAGATGGTAGCCTATTGTACCTCAAATAGTATTACCTATACGGAACACACTAGTGGATTATTATATGAAATAATTAACCAGGGAAGTGCCGTTTCTGCTACCAGCACTTCAACAGTTTCTGTAGTGTATACCGGAAAATTGTTAAATGGAACCACTTTTGACGCCACGGCTAACCCAATTGCACTTTCTCTTGGTAGTGTGATAGAAGGTTGGAAAATCGGCATCCCTCTGATCAAAAAAGGAGGTCGTATCAAACTAATCATACCCTCTGCACTGGCCTATAGTTGTACCGGTGCCGGAAACAGTATTCCCCCTAATACCCCTATATTTTTTGACGTTACGCTTACCGATGTTAAATAAATCGCTGATAAATTTATTATACTAAAATACCCTACCAGGCCAGATACCGTATTTCATTCGCATTCCCCTATCTTTGCCGCTCTAAAAAATAATAAACCGTTACTAATATGCAACTGAAAGGTTTAGTGAGATTTTTTGCGATTGCTTTGATACTGATATGCCTGTATCAATTGTCATTTACCTGGTTTGTTAAAAGCCATGAAAGTGAAATGGATAAAAAGGCCGAAGCATGGTTGCAGAAGTTCCCCGCTCCCGATGTTAAATACCCGGGCAATAAAGAATTACAGGCTACCTATGCCGATAGCTTAAGCGAGCTAAAAAAAGAAAGACTCAAACGTTTATTGGATAGCACCAAAGACGCGAAACTTGCTTTCGGACTGACTACCTATCGTGATGCCAAGGATAAAGAACTGATGCTGGGCCTTGATTTGCAGGGTGGTATGAGTGTAACGATGGAAGTGGGACTGGACGGCTTACTTAAGTCGCTGGCCAATTATACCAAAGACGTTCAGTTTAACAAGGCCCTTAACCAGGCAGTGGCCAGAAAGGCGAATAGTGGGGCCGATCTGATTACTTTATTCCGTGAGGAACTGAAACTCGTAAACCCCTCTTTAAAGCTGGCGCCATTTTTTGCTTCACGCAGTAACGGTAAAATAAAATTTGATGCGAGTGATGATGCGGTAAGCAGTTACCTGAAAGACCAGGCTAATATTGCCTTTAATACCACTTACCGCATCTTACGTACCCGTATTGACCGTTTTGGTGTGGCTTCGCCAAATATCAACCCCGATCCGGCCAAAGGCATTATCAGTATTGAACTGGCCGGTATTAATGATAAAGAAAGGGTAAGAGCATTCTTACAGTCTACCGCCAACCTCCAGTTTTTTGAAGTATATACTTTTGAAAGCAAGGAACTTCAAAACGGAATTGTTGCAGCCGATAAAGCGGTACAGGAATACCTGGATGGTAATGCGCCTGCCGACACGGTTACAAAAGTAACGGCTGATACCTCAAAAATCGCGGCTACTGTTAATGCAGCCGCTAAAGCGGATACTTCTAAGTCTGCGACTATTTCCGGTTTAACAACTAGTATAACCACTGCTTCCAAAGCAGATTCCACTAAAATAAAAGCGAATCAGAATCCGATCGTTCGTTTGATCCGGTTTACCGAACCCTATACCGGTGCGGACGGGAAAACGCAATACGGCGCTGCTGTAGGGTATATTCCTTCAAAAGATACCGGTACACTGAATGATTACCTGCGGATGGATATCGCTAAAAATAAATTCCCATCCAACCTGGTATTCATGTACGGTAAAGCCGAACTGACTGATCCTAAGTTTAAAGATATCCTGATGTTGTATGCTATCAAAACACTTGACAACGGTCAGGCTGAATTGGGTGGCGAAGGCATCAGCGCTTCACAGGATTATGACGACAGGGGCCGTATTGCCATTAAAATGAATATGGATAAAGCCGGTACCAATATCTGGGCAAAGATGACTGCCCGCAATGTTGGTAAGCCGGTGGCTGTAGTACTTGATAATTTTGTGTACTCTGCTCCCAATGTAAATGAACCTATTACAACCGGTAACTCAAGTATATCCGGCAGTTATACCATTAAAGAGGCCCAGGATCTGGCTGAGATACTGGAGAGTGGTAAACTCCCCGCTCCCGCTAAAATCGTGCAGGAACAACAAGTGGGTCCAACCCTTGGAAGAGAATCTGTAAAAGGCGGTGCCTTGTCTTTCCTGATCGCGTTCATAGTGATCTTCGCTTTAATGCTGTTATATTTTAACACAGGTGGATGGGTGGCCAATATTGCCCTGATACTTAACCTGCTGTTTACCATTGGTATCCTTAGCGCGCTTGGCTTTACACTAACCGCGCCAGGTATTGCCGGCCTGGTACTAACCATTGGCCTGGCTGTGGATACCAACGTAATTATCTTCGAACGTATTAAAGAAGAACTTACCAAAGGCAAGAGTTACCAGAATGCGATTAATGACGGATACAAACGTTCCCTGTCTCCGGTACTGGATGCGCACGTAACTACTCTTTTAACCGCCATTATCCTGGCCTATTTTGGCCTGGGTCCTGTATTGGGCTTTGCTACCACCCAGATTATCGGTATCCTTTTATCGTTGTTCTGCGGAATCCTGGTATCTAGGTTAATAACAGACTGGTACATGAATAAAAACCGTCACTTTGAATATTTTACAGGGATATCTAAAAAAATATTTAAACACGCTTCATTCAAATTTATCGAATACAGAAAGTACGCGTACGGCCTGTCTGTTATCATCGTAATACTGGGTATCAGCACTTATTTCAATGGATTTGATGAGGGAGTTGAATTCTCCGGTGGACGCAGTTATACCATTAAATTTGATAGAGCGGTTAGTCCTGATGATATCAGGGATGAACTGAAAAAAGAGTTTGGTGAATCAGTGATTATCAAAACGGTTGATGTTAAGAACCAGGTAAACATTACTACTTCTTATAAAATCAAAGAAACAGGTAACAATATTGATTCATTGGTGGAGAGTAAACTGTTCAATGGTTTAAAGAACCATTTACCACTGAATATCACCTTTACAGATTTTGATAAGAACTATAAGCAGAGTTCACAAACCGTATTACCTACCATATCCGACGATCTTAAAATGGGTGCGCAAAAAGCAACCATTATCGCGATCATCATGATCTGTCTGTATATTTTCATCCGCTTCCGCGACTGGAGATATTCATTGGGTACGATTGTTTCATTGTTACATGATGTATTGGTAACCCTGATCGTGTTCAGTTATGCCAGGAAATTTGTTCCGTTCCCGTTGGAAATTGACCAGCATTTTATTGCCGCGATACTTACGGTAATCGGTTTCTCTATGAACGACACGGTGATCGTGTATGACCGTATCAGGGAAGACAGCAGATTGATGAAGGGCGCGGATAATGCCTCAGTGATCAACAGGGCCATCAACGAAACCCTGAGCCGTACCATCATGACTTCATTAACGGTATTCCTAACCATCCTGATCCTCTTCATCTTTGGTGGTGAAGTAACCAGGGGTTTTGCCTTTGCCATGTTGATTGGAGTAGTTACAGGTACCTATTCTTCTATCTTTGTAGCAGCCCCAATATTGGTTGATTTTGCAAAGAACAGGGCCTTGGGTAAAGCAGAGGATAAGAAAAAATAAATCAGTTGAATTTTCTATAAAAAAGAGCCTGTAGTATTACTGCAGGCTCTTTTTTTATTTACCGGTGCAAGCAATTATCTTAAATAGTACACATACCTGCTTTCCGGTGGCTGCTAAAGATTTCTTGCAGGCTTGTGAAAACTGGATTACTAAGAATGAACAGATGCCGGAACTATACCGCAAAAGAAGTACCACATCCGCAGGTCTTACTGGCATTCGGATTACTGAAGGTAAATCCCCGGCTGTTTAAACCACCCTGCCAGTCTACTTCCATTCCATACAGGTATAACTGGTGACTCTTATTCATTACACAGGGAATACCCTCGATACTAAAATACGCATCTTCTGCTTCGGGTTTGTCAAAACCTAATACATAGGTCATACCACTGCAACCACCCCCTTTTACGCCCAGCCGTAAATGTTGTGTTGTGTCAAACCCTTCTTCATTCATTAAACGCCTCACTTCAATAATTGCCCCTTCAGTAAGTGTAACGGGTGTTGTAGCTATACTAGTTTCCATAATAGTCAATTCTAAACACAAATTTACACAGAAACCCCTTTACATCTCCATTTCAGGTTTTCGATACCGGAAAAATCAGCAATGACTAAAAAGGCAGGCTTTGGTTCTTTGTCTTATTTTTACCAAAATCTTTACATGCCAGATTCCAATACAATATATATTATCCTGGTTGCCATTATAGTGGCAGGGTTACTTTTTTTCTTTTATTATAGCCCCAAAAAAAGTGATACTGTTGAAAAACAAACCAATACCGCTTCTGTGGCGCTGCAATTACAGGCTTATGAAAGGTTAACCTTGTTGGTTGACCGTATTGCCCTCCCCAACCTGATTAGCCGGTCTAACCATGAGGGCCTTTCCGCGCGTGCCATGCAACTTGTACTAACCAGAACTATCAGGGATGAATTTGATTATAATATCACTCAACAGATTTACATTGCCCCTGAGGCCTGGCAGGCAGTTAGAAACCTGAAAGAGAATAACCTGTTAATCATTAACCAGGTGAGCGCACAGTTGCCACCTGAAGCATCCGGACTTGACCTGAACCGTGCCTTACTGGAATTTTTAATGCAGGATAACAAAGCCAATATGCACGAATTGGTTGGGGAGGTATTGAGTTTTGAAGTGAAGAAGTTATTGTAGGGGTTGGTTGATGGGTTATGTATACTTTAATGATATACTTATGAGTGAGAAAAAATTGGTTACCGACAGTGGAATTGAGATCAGGAGATTGTATACGGAAAGCGATTTGATACCGATTTCCGGCACCCAAAGCAAGCCAGAACTTCCGGGTAAATTTCCTTATACACGTGGTGTTCAGGCTGATATGTATCGGGGCAAACTATGGACTATGCGGCAATATGCCGGCTTCTCTACCGCGGAAGAAAGTAATAAAAGATATCACTATTTATTATCACAGGGTGTGATGGGTTTAAGTGTGGCCTTCGACCTGCCAACACAAATAGGTTATGACAGTGATCATGCTTTATCAGAGGGTGAAGTGGGTAAAGTGGGTGTGGCAATTGACAGCCTGGAGGATATGGAACTGCTTTTTAAAGGGATAACACTTGAACAGGTAAGCACCTCTATGACCATAAATGCAACCGGTTTTATTTTACTTGCTTTTTATGTGGCCCTTGCAAAAAAGCAGGGAGCGGATCTAAAAAAAATAACAGGTACTATTCAGAATGATATCCTAAAGGAATACGCTGCAAGGGGTACTTATATCTATCCCCCAAAACCTTCCATGCGTATTATAACTGATATTTTTGAATGGTGCAGTAAAGAATTGCCTAAGTGGAACACTATCTCCATATCAGGTTATCATATACGCGAAGCAGGTAGTACTGCTGTTCAGGAGATAGCATTTACCTTAAGCAATGGTAAAGCTTATGTACAAGCCGCACTGGCCAAAGGGATGGATATTAATGTATTTGGAAAAAGACTCTCATTCTTTTTCAATGCCCATAATAATCTCTTTGAAGAAGTGGCCAAGTTTAGGGCGGCCCGCAGAATGTGGGCAAACATAATGAAAGACCTGGGAGCCACAGATGAGAAAGCATTGATGCTGCGTTTCCATACGCAAACAGGCGGAGCTACCCTAACCGCGCAGCAACCACTGAATAATATCTGCCGTGTAACTGTACAAACCCTTGCCGCGGTGCTGGGTGGTACACAGAGTTTACATACCAATGGATATGATGAAGCATTGAGTCTGCCTACCGAAGAAGCAGCACGCATTGCCTTGCGTACCCAACAGATTATCGCATTTGAAAGTGGCGCTCCTGATACGGTTGATCCACTCGCGGGAAGTTACTTTGTGGAATCGCTCACCAACGAGGTTGAACAGAAAGCATGGGAACTGGTTGAAAAAATTGATGTGATGGGCGGTAGTGTCAGTGCCATTGAAGCAGGATTCATGCAGGATGAAATCGCGAAAAGCGCCTACGCCTACCAACGCGATATAGAAAACGGCGAAAAAATTATTGTAGGGGTAAATAAATTTACCATCGATAAAGAAGCCCCGATTCCGGGCTTCAAAATCGATGATAATATCCGCATTATACAAACAGAAAAACTAAACCGGTTAAAAGCCAAACGCGATAAGCAGAAAGCGGAAAGCTGTTTGCAGGAAATATCATTGGCTGCAAAAGATGGCCGGAATCTTATGCCATTGGTTATTGAAGCTGTTGAACACCATTGCACACTTGGCGAAATAGCCGATATATTGCGTAAACTGTTTGGAGAATATAAATAATTAATTCAATACCACAATCAACGCATAAATCAACCCAGGGAGCCAGAATAACAAGGTTAACAAAAGGCTTAACCAGAATTTTCCATTAAGGCTTCCTTCATGCAGGTAAACCGCCAATGGAGGTAATAGGATAGCCAGAATCACCAATAAAATGGTATTCGTACTGGCTATATCACCCGCTGCTTTCTGGGCCTTAAATGCTTTAACTGCTTTTTTAGCCGCTGCTATCCGCATTTGCCTGTCTACCCTTGATAAACTTTTGAATTCAAGTAGTGCATCAGTAGCAACTGCATCATCAAAAACCACTTCTTTGGAAAGTGTAGAATCCGGTTTACTTTTAGCAACCGGCTCGGTTAATGACAAAGAAGCCATCAGGGTATTACTGCCCAGTAGTACAACGGTTACTAATAAGAGGGTAATTTTTTTCATAAGTTCATTTTGTTTTTGATTAGGTAAAAACCGGTATTTTAACATAGCGGCAACATAAAGGTCGGGGTTAAACCCTATAAATTAATTACACTTTTCAGGGATTAATTTACATAATTCACCTATTTTATAGTCATTATCATGAATAAATAAGTTGTAAAAATATCATTTTACCGGATCGTTTAGTACCGGCTAATTTGTACCTTCCTCCTTCAAACTATGTAAATGAAAAGACTACTATCCTTATGCCTTCTTATTTCTGCAGCAGCTTCTGCGCAAAACCTGCCTGCTAATTACGAACAATTAGTACAAGACGAAACACCCAAAGTGGTTGAATGGAGAAGATACTTTCACCAAAACCCGGAATTATCAAACCGTGAGTACAATACATCCAAAAAAATTCAGGCTCATCTGAAACAATTGGGTATTGAAACTAAAGTAATGGCCGGCACCGGCGTAGTAGGTATCTTAAAAGGCGGTAAACCCGGTCCTGTTGTGGCTTTGCGTGCAGATATGGATGGACTTCCCGTAACGGAAAGAAACGATTTGAGCTTTAAATCCAGGGCTGTTGGAGAATACAATGGTCAGAACGTGGGTGTGATGCATGCCTGCGGTCATGATTCGCATGTGGCTATTTTGATGGGTACCGCGGAAGTATTGTCCAAACTGAAAAATGAAGTGCCAGGTACCGTAGTATTTCTGTTTCAACCCGCGGAAGAAGGCGCTCCCGGAACAGAAGAAGGCGGGGCTCCATTACTGATAAAGGAAGGGGCGCTGGATAACCCTAAAGTAGAGGCTGTTTTTGGGTTGCATATATCTTCCAATCTTGATCTGGGAAAAATCTATTATAAGCCCGAAGCCTTTATGGCATCTTCTGACTGGTTTACCATTAAAGTAAAAGGGAAACAAACACATGGTGCCGCTCCCTGGCAGGGTGTGGACCCTATAGTGGTTAGTACACAGATCATTCAGGGGTTACAAACCATTGTAAGCAGGCAAATGGATCTTACAACAGCGCCGGTAATCATTACCGTTGGAAAAATTACCGCGGGTGTTCGGGCCAATATTATTCCGGAAGAAGCCAATATGGAAGGTACTATCCGCACTTTAGACAGCAAAATGCAGAAAGAAGTGCATGAACGTATTCGTATTACGGCAAAAAATATTGCGGAGGCAGCAGGCGCTACAGCAGAAGTAAACATTGATACCAAAACTTTGGTTACCTATAACGATCCGAAACTGGTGGCACAAACCCTCCCCTCTTTACAGAAAGCCGCCGGAGAAAATAATGTGATACTATATCATTGGACTACCGGTGCAGAAGACTTTTCTTTTTATGGCACAAAAGCCCCTTCTTTCTTTTTTGACCTGGGTGCCAGGGATCCTAAAAAAACTGTTGGTGAATCTTTCGCGCATCACACACCCGATTTTTATATAGACGACAGTAAACTGGACGTGGGTGTAAAAGCATTTTGTCAGCTTGTTTTCGATTATGCAAAAGTTAAAAAATAGCATATGAAATATTTTTTTTTATGGCTCTGCCTGGGTATGGCCACCATAACTATCCAGGCACAAACCAAACTTACGCCGGAACAACTCTGGAAATTTGGCCGTGTTAGCGGTTTGGGCATTTCAAAGGATAATCAGTTCGTAATCTATTCGGTTAGTACTCCCAACATTGAAGAAAACAAGAGCTCCCGTAAAATCTACCTCATTGCTACCAGTGGCGGTGAATCGGTTGAAATAAAGAATACAGATAGTGTTTTTGCTAACCCTAAAATTTCTTTCAATAAAAAATTTCTTGCCAGTGTAATCAGTACGAAAGTTTTGGATGTTACCGGTGCAGGTATTTATCCCGATCTGAAAAAATCTAATGTCTATATTTTTAACTCGCTTAACTACCGGCATTGGGATACCTGGGAAGATGGAAAGTTCGACCATATTTATATTACACCCTATACCGATGGACTTTTGGATAAACAAAAGGCAAAAGACATTATGCAAAATGAGGCATTTGATTGTCCCTTGCAACCTTTTGGTGGCGATGAAGATTATATATGGAACCCTGATGGAAAGCATTTACTCTATGTAGCCAAGAAAAAATCAGGAACCGCGTATGCGAAAAGTACCAATACCGACCTATATGAATACGACGTAGAAGCCGGTACTACCCGCAATCTTACTGAATACAATAAAGGCTATGATGTAAATCCGGAATACAATAAAAAAGGACAACTAGCCTGGCTTCAAATGAAGAGGGAGGGATATGAGGCTGACAAGCAGGATATCATTGTGTTTGATGGGAAAACCCAATTGAATATTACCCGGCAGCGCGATGATATTCATGTAGAAAGTTTCCGTTGGAGCCGCAGAGCGGATAGTATTTATTTTGTAGCGCCGATCAATGGCACTTTGCAATTATTTAAAGTAAATGATCCGCTCAGTACCAAAACCAACCCGGTTATTATACAAATTACCAATGGCGATTTTGATGTAAGCGGTATAGTCGGTGAAGTAGATCGCAACATTGTTGTTTCACGAACAGACATGAACCGTGCTACTGAAATTTTTAAGGTAAATGTGAACACTGGAACTTTTGAACAGCTTACCCATGTTAATGATGCGGCATTTGCAAAAATCAGTAAGGTAAAAACGGAAAGAAGATTTGTAACCACTACCGATAAAAAGCAAATGTTGGTTTGGGTAGTCTATCCTCCTGGTTTTGATGCATCCAAAAAATATCCAACACTTTTATATTGCCAGGGCGGACCGCAATCACCGCTCACCCAATTTTATTCTTTCCGATGGAACTTCCAGTTGATGGCTTCCCAGGGATATATTGTTGTGGCGCCCGCACGCAGGGGAATGCCCGGCTTTGGTACTGAATGGAATGAACAGGTTAGTAAAGACTGGGGTGGACAGGTTATTAATGATTACTTAAGTGCCATAGATGCAGTTTCAAAAGAAGCGTATGTAGATACATCCAGGTTAGGTTGTGTAGGAGCCAGTTTTGGTGGGTTCTCTGTTTTTGCACTGGAAGGCCTGCATAATGGGCGCTTTAAAACATTTATCTCTCATGATGGTGTTTTTGATTTTAAGAGCATGTATGGTACCACCGATGAAATGTTTTTTGAAAATTGGGAAAAAGGCGGTGCGTATTGGGAAAAGAACAATGCCATTGCACAACGCTCATTCAGTCAATCGCCCAGTAATTTTGTAGATAAATGGAATACCCCTATCCTGATTATTCAGGGTGGAAAAGATTATCGTGTACCTATAGAGCAGGGCCAGCAAGCTTTTCAGGCAGCTCAACTGAAAGGTATCAAAAGCAGGTTCCTCTATTTACCTGACGAGAACCATTGGGTACTCTCGGCACAAAATGCACTAGTATGGCAGCGTGAATTTTATAAGTGGCTGGATGAAACTTTGAAGTGACTGCCACAATGATTAATTAATTAATCATTACTGTCTGCTGCCAAACAACAAACTTCCGATCCTTACCATTGTACTCCCTTCCTCTATCGCGATCCTGTAATCGCTGCTCATGCCCATGCTGAGTATCGTCCACTGTTCACGGTCTGTGGTCCATTTACAATACCTGTCGTATATAGATTTCAAATTTCTGAATTCGCTACGCACCATTTCGGGGTCATCACTTAACGAAGCCATCCCCATCAATCCACTAATCTGTACATTCGGTAAACTGCTCATATTGGTCTGAACCTCTTTTAACTCGGCCTCATCCATTCCAAACTTGGTTTCTTCCTGTGCAATATGTACCTGCAATAAACAATCAATTACCCTGCCGCACCTGGCTGCCTGTTTATTGATCTCTTTTAATAATTTAAAACTATCTACTCCATGTATTAAATGTACGAATGGGGCGATGTATTTTGCCTTATTGGTTTGTAAATGACCAATAAAATGCCAGCGGATATCTGAAGGCAGCACAGCATGTTTGTCAACCAGTTCCTGCACATAATTCTCGCCAAAATCCCTTTGTCCGGAATTATATAAATCAGAAATGTCTTGATTGGGTTTGGTTTTGCTAACTGCCACCAGTGTAATATTTTGCTTTAACAGCTCAGCAACCACTTCCTTATATCTTTCAATATTTACAGCCATAATATATTTTTTAAAAATGTCTCCCCTCTCCTCTGCGATTCAGCGGTGAAAGAAAAATCAACCACCCGCAGAGATTATATTATTTATTCAATGCCAAATATTCCAACACCAGCATATTATTATACGCCACACAGTCATAATAAAACTTCCCCACTCCTGCCCCACCCATCCATTGTTTCAAGGGATCCGGTAACATGGAAGCCATATTCGCTATAAAAAAAGAAAAGGATCCCTCTTCAATTAGTTCTTGTAAACTATCCGCTTTATATGATTTTATTCCCGCCGGCTGAACACCCCATCGCAACAGGGAGGTACTCAGTATCACATCATCCATAAAACCATTCCCCTTTGCCAAAGCATTACTTGCTTCAGCTATCAGTTGGGGTTTTAATTTTTCAAGGCTTCGTATGGGCCTCACCGACATTAGCCTGGCTATATGATACAATAGTATGGGTAAACGACTGTAGTGGGGCGAAACATACGGAGCATCGGTAACATGCTTTTTTTCAATCAGTACTTTTTCAATTAGCCGTAAACTGGCGCTGTCTGCTGCTGTCCACGGTAAGTTATATCGTTGTACAAAGTATAATACATTAGCCAGTACACATATATCAAAATCAACCGGCATTTTTTTTCCAAACCATGTTGAATAGGCGCCAATCGAACGAAAGTCTTTAAAAGTATTTCTCACCGGTTTCTCACCTTTATTAGTGAACTGCTGCATCAGTGCATGTACCTGTTTGGCAACGGCATCCGGCGCATTCATTGCCAGCAGCATGATCACTGTATCATCCAGGTCGTCTGGTAAAGCCTGTGTTTTATCAAATAGATTCATCCATCCGGAATTCGGAAATATTTTGGGTGTGTCTGTGGGCCAGAAATTATAGGTATGCCGGCCCTTTTGATTTTGAAATTTTTGGTAAACCGGTAAACTTCTGGAAATGATTTGATCCGCCAGTTTTTGTTGCTCACCGGCTAATCGCGGTTTTATATCCTGTAATGTAAAAGAGATCAATCCTGTGAAGAAGATATTAATATCCGCTTTCTCCCTGTTTTTATTGAGCGCGTATAAACGGTAAGAAGGAAAGATGCCTCTCGGGAAAACACTGCTTTCTTTGCTTTGGAGTTGGTTAACCCGGTTCAGTAAACGCGTTATCACCAGGCTGTCATTAGCATAACTATTACTAAGGAAAAGGGTAAATATCAGGTATTGTATTTTCCTTGTAAACATCAGCATATAGCTACAAAAATACAAGTGATATTGATTGAAATGTAATTCTCCGCGAAGAAACGGCTGCTTCTCCGCGGCTTGCGCGGTGAAATGGAGTTCAATCACCGCGGTGCTACACCGCTATTTTAGGATACTTCTTGCAATAACAATCCGCTGAACTTCGGAGGTACCCTCATATATCTGGGTAATTTTCGCGTCGCGCATTAAACGTTCCACATGATACTCTTTCACAAACCCATAACCTCCATGAATCTGAACAGCCTCTGTGGTTGTCCACATGGCTGCTTCGCTGGCGAATACTTTAGCCATTGATGAGCTCAGGGTATAATCAAGGTTATTATCTTTTTCCCAGGCGGCTTTGAGGCACAATAACCTGGCTGCTTCAATTTTAGTGGCCATATCCGCCAGTTTAAACTGGATGGCCTGGTGATGCATGATCTCTTTACCAAAAGCTTTTCGCTGCTTGCTATAGGCCAAAGCCAGTTCATACGCGCCACTGGCAATGCCAAGGGCCTGTGAGGCAATTCCAATGCGCCCCCCAGCCAATGTTTTCATGGCAAATTTAAAACCAAATCCATCTTCCCCTATCCTGTTCTCTTTGGGCACTTTTACATCTGTTAACAGTATGGAATGTGTGTCACTACCACGAATACCCAGTTTATTTTCTTTAGCGGCAACTACCACACCGGGAGAATTTTTTTCTACAATAAATGCATTAATTCCCCTGCTGCCTTTGACTGCATCGGTTTGCGCAATCACTAAATATACTGAAGCAGAGGAACCATTGGTTATCCAGTTCTTGGTGCCATTAATCAGGTAATGATCACCCATGTCATCCGCCTTGGTTTGCTGACTGGTAGCATCAGATCCTGCTTCCGGTTCACTTAATAAAAAGGCGCCGATATATAGTTCCCCGTCTTTATTCCCCTGGGCCAATGGCGTTAGGTATTTTTGTTTTTGTTCTTCGGTACCAAAAGCTTCAAGCCCCCAGCAAACAAGGCTATTGTTTACACTCATACAAACGCTGGTACTGGCATCTATCTTGCTGATTTCTTCCATGGCCAGTACATAGCTTACTGTGTCCATACCGGATCCACCATATTTTGGATCAACCATCATACCCATAAAACCCAATTCTGCCAATTTGGTTACCTGGCTACGTGGAAATAGTTGTTTTTCATCACGCTCAATAACGCCGGGTAAACAATCTGTTCTGGCAAAATCTCTTGCCGCTTTTTGTATCATCAAATGTTCTTCACTCAATTCAAAATGCATGGTTTAGATAGGTTTAAGGCTGCAAAAATAAGCTAACGAACGTTAGGATTGATGAAATGATCTATCTTTTTCTTTCGCCCGTTTATGGCTATTTCCTATATAAGGGTTCGTTTTCAGAAATCCCTTGGCGTTTGAAGAAAACCTATTATGAAGGTTAGCAGGCATAGGGGTAAAATAAAAAAATGAATGAAACTAAATCCTGTATACACGATATGTGTAAGTGTAAAAAAAGAAATGAAGACTCCCTCAACAATTATGAAGTAACCGTAATTTCGGATATGCAAAAGAATGGTTATAATCACAACCATGCTGAAAATGCCAATAAGGAAGAATAGAATCCATCCAAACAAAGTTTGGTTAGAAAAAACAGTATCATTGATCAGGTCCTGTGGATAGGGAAACAGGATTGAGTTGCCACCAGGATAAAAGGTCATTCGATAGCCACGTATCAGGCCAATCAGGCCGGATAGGGACATTAAGAAAATTGAAATAATCCTGTATCGCTTCATGCAGAAAATAAATTTATCAAAACTTTCGATGATATCATGTGATTTTTATACAAAATCAGTAATATAATAATAAGGATATGCCAAAAAGTATTGAAAATTGTATATCCTTACTATAGCAAAAAAGAAAAAGAAATAAAAGCCGGTCCATGAAAAGATTACAATCACTCGATTTTATGCGGGGCCTCATTATGGTGCTGCTGGCGCTGGAAAGTGCAGGCCTTTATAACCACCTTTTTCAGGCCACTGAGGGCGGTCTGCTGAATCATGTATTTCTACAATTCTTTCACCACCCCTGGAACGGTCTTCGCTTCTGGGACCTGGTACAGCCAGGCTTTATGTATATGGCAGGAGTTGCGATGGCTTATTCGCTGCATAAACAAAAAGAACAGGGTATTTCCTGGCACCAATCTTTTCTGAAAATAGTAAAGCGTTGCAGCTGGTTATTTTTCTGGGGAGTTTTGGATTATGCGGTTAGGCCGGGTGGATTATCATTTGAATTATGGGATGTATTAACCCAATTATCCTTTACTACTTTGATTGCCTTTCTTATATTTCAATGGTCAGCTTCCGCGCAAATAATAGTGTGCGCCGGTTTATTACTGTTAACGGAAGTATTATACCGGTATACCGGTATACCCGGATTTGATCAACCTTTTACCGATCAGCATAATTTCGGAAATTACATGGATACCATACTCATGAATAAAATTAATCATGATGGATGGGTGGCTATTAACTGTATTCCAACAGCCGTACATACAATTGCCGGCGCCTTAACAGGAAAATTATTAATTAGGGGAACCCGGAAAATAGAAATGATGACTGCAGTGGCATTAACCTGTCTGGTAGCAGGCTACGGGTTGGATATGGCTGGTATTACGCCCATTATTAAACGAATCGCCACCAGCAGTTTTACGCTGGCTTCCTTAGGGTGGTGTTTATTGGGATTGGCATTTTGTTACTGGTGGATAGATATACGTGAACACAGAAAAAACCTGATTTTCTTTACAATTGTTGGAATGAACTCACTCTTCCTTTATCTGTTTTTTGAAATAGTGGGTAATCGTTGGTTTAATAACTATATAAATTCCATCGGCAATGGATTGCTGGGTATCATTCATACGCCACTAATCCTTAGTCAGATCGTTTCCTCTCTCTGCATCTTTGCCATTGAGTGGGGACTTTGTTATTTCCTCTATACAAAGAAAATTTCTTTTACCGTTTAATTAGTCACAGCCTTTCATTGTTCTTTAGTAGAGTTTTACCCCTTTCTTACTAAGAATTAACCTGAATTAGCGGTGAAATCATCACAATTTACCCTATAAATACGGGGTTTTCCCGTTGCAAATTTGTGAAAGTAGTATTATTTTGTTGTCAGTTTTATTTCAACAAACACAAAAATGCATGTACCATGTTCTATTTCCGAATCAACAAAATAAAAATCTTCGACAACAAAGAAGGCAGAAAAATTTTAGGATTATTTGGCAGAGACATTGCCCAGGTTAAATTGCTGAGCTTCATAAATACTAACCTGGCTGGCTTTTTACCGGATATGGAGGAACTGTTACTTACCAATGATTCCGCTAAAAAGAAGGAAATTATTAAAAAAGCAGTAGAAACGATTGTAAGTAGCCGTATTTTCACTCCTATTGAAAATGTAAAAGACAATCACCAGATGATTTTTGGCGATACCGGATTTGTGCTTTTTCAATCCAAAGAAATTCCCGACCATTTTGACTGGCAGTTCATTGCGTATGAAAGCGACAGTAATATCAGGGATGCCGCAAAAATAGTAACTGATATCCTTGCTGATAAAGGCTTTGACTCTTTTACCAAATCTATTTCTGGGTTACTTAAAAAATCCGCCAATCCTGCTTTTACGGCTACCACAGAAATTACCAAATATATCATCAATGTAATTGCCAACGCAGCCAGGGCAAATAAAGATGATTTGATTGGCATTTTATATATGTCGCTTAACCGGCAGGAACACTTTTTACATGGGGAAAGGAAAAAAGATGATGTGCCTGATCTGACCAATAATATGCTCATCGACTATTCCATATTCGCATACCAGGAAAAACAGGCAAGGTTTACGCGGTAATTCAAACAAATACTCCAAAATACAATCCAATCAACCTATGCCGAACAATCAAGCTTCCAGCCATGAACAGACATTACTGATTTCTTACCTGACCCTTAGAAAATGGGTAGGTTTTTTAGGAATATTGCTATCGTTTGTTTTAATGACGGGGTCCCGCATTTTTGATCAATGCACACAATACCAGCCTTCTATAAGCCATTATTATTATTCTATCATGGGTAATTATTTTGTAGGAACCCTGTGTGCCGTGGCGCTTTTCCTGTTTTCTTACAAAGGCTACGACCGTATAGATAATATAACCGGGAACCTGGCAGCCGTATTTGCCATACTGGTTGCTTTTTTTCCTACAGATGCGGATAGTAATTCACTATGCCAATTTATACGTACCAGTCGTAAAAATTCTGTAAATTATATTCATTATACGTCCGCTGCATTGCTTTTTAGCAGTTTCGCTTTTTTTTCATTGTTCCTCTTTACAAAATCCTCTGACAAGAAAGCAAAGACTTCCAGGAAGAAAATTCGAAACCGCCTCTATATTATATGCGGAATCATTATTCTTGCCTGTATCATTTTATTAGGCGCTTATCATTTGTTTGAAAATTCATTACCCGGTCTTGAAAAGTATAAACCGGTACTGGTATTGGAAAGTACTGCATTAATTGCCTTTGGTACCTCCTGGATCATAAAAGGGGAATCACTCTTAAAAGACAAATGAAATGGCCAACTGCTAATATGCCTGCCTGATATAGGATAAGCGCTTATTTTTGTGCTATGCATAAGCGGGTTATTATTATCAAATTAGGGTCGGCTGTTATTGCTGGTAAGGATGGGCGGATCAGCCGTACCATTATCAAAAAAGTGGCAGCCGAAATAGCGGACCTTTCTGTTAAATACAAGGTGGTATTGGTTTCCAGCGGCGCTGTGAGCAGTGGTAAATCATATATTCATCAGTATAAAGGAAGCTTAACTGAACGTAAAGCGGCGGCAGCCATTGGCAATCCCTTGTTAATCCGCTTATACCAGCAATATTTTGCCTACTTTCAGATACCTGTTGCACAGGCACTTTGTGAGCGTCATCATTTTTCTAACCGGTTGCAGTTCCTGCAATTGAAAGAAACGTTCCAGACCTTCTGGGATAATGGCATACTGCCCATTGTGAATGAAAATGACCTGGTTAGTAATGTAGAACTTAAATTTTCTGATAACGATGAGCTGGCCACCTTACTGGCTATCGCATTTGAAGCAGAAACTTTATTTATCTGCACATCAGTAGGTGGATTTATGAACGATAAGAAAGAGATCATTCCTGTAATTGATAAAATTGACAGTACGGTGATGGCCTATGTGCATGCAGATAAAAGCAGCCTGGGATTAGGTGGAATGCTTTCGAAACTCACATTTACCAGGCTTGCGGTATCATTGGGTATTAAAGTGATTATTTGCGGATTAAAAGCAATTTCCCCCTTTAAAACAGCTTTGGATGGTAAAGCTGGAACTACCTTTCTGCCCCAGCCTTCGAACCTGAAAGCCAAGCAGAAATGGCTGGCCAGTGGTTCCATTACCCTTGGAACCATTATGGTTGACAAAGGGGCCGCAAAAGCATTGAATCAACGAAAAAGCTTACTAACCATTGGCATTAAAAAAGTACAGGGCCGGTTTACCATTAACGAGATTGTACAATTAATGAATGAAGAAAATGAAATCATTGGGGTGGCACAGGTAAAATTGCCGGCATCAGCTATCATCGAAAATATATCAACCAAAAATGTAATTGCTGCACATGCAGACAATATTGTGCTATTCTAACCGCTGTATAACTTATCATGAACAAAGTAGAAAACCAGGTTTTTAAAACGTATGAAGCTGCCCTATCGCTGCGGAACCAGAAAGATAGCCGGCTAAAAAAATTGTTGAAGGCCATTGCAATAGGTATCGAAGCGAATGCTTCGTCTATTTTGCTGGCTAACCGTAAAGACATGGCCAGGCAGGATCCAAATAATCCTAAGAATGATCGTCTGCTACTGAATGAGGAACGTATCCATCAAATTGTTGTCAGTATCCGAAACATCAGCCGCTTACCCAATCCATCCGGACGGCTATTGGAAAGCAGAACTTTACCCAACGGTTTAGGTTTAGAAAAGTGGGCCGTTCCATTGGGGGTGGTAGGTGTTATTTATGAATCCAGGCCCAACGTAACTTTTGATATTGCCGCGCTATGCCTGAGAAGTCAGAACGCCTGTATTCTAAAAGGCAGCAGTGATGCTGACCATACCAATAAGGCGTCTGTGGCTCTGATCAGGAAAATAATGAAGGAACAGGGATTGAACCCTAACTGCGTTACCCTGCTTCCATCCAACCGGGAAACCGTACAGGAACTTTTCAGCGCCACAAAATATATTGATGTACTAATACCCCGTGGATCTGATAGCCTGATACAATATGTAAGAAAAAATAGCCTGGTACCTGTTATTGAAACAGGCGCCGGCGTATGTCATGTTTATGTTGAAAAACAGGCAGCTATGGCAAAAGCCCTTTCGATAGTGGTGAACGCGAAAGTATCCAGGCCCTCTGTTTGTAATGCCATGGATACACTATTGGTTGATGAAGCTATCGCGGCTGCTTTTCTTAAGCGGCTACAGCCATTATTTGCCAGGCATAAAGTGTTACTACTGGCAGAAAAGAAAGCATACAGCTTATTGCAGGGATATCCTTATTTACAAAAAGCAACTGCCGCGGATTTCGGAAGAGAATTTCTCAGTTTAACCTGTGCCGTTAAAATAGTTAAGAATATGGATAGGGCATTAATGCATATACGCGGGTATTCTACCAAACATTCTGAAGCGATTATTTCGGAAAATAAAAAGCAAGCGGACCTTTTTCTCCGGCAGGTTGATGCGGCGGCGGTTTATGTGAATGCCTCCACACGTTTTACAGACGGGGAAGCATTTGGTTTGGGAGCCGAAATGGGCATTTCTACCCAAAAATTACATGCAAGGGGCCCATTTGCGCTGGAGAAATTAGTTACTGAAAAATGGGTAATAAAGGGGAATGGGCAGATTCGCAAGTAGAAAATGAACTGGGGGTGCAAATAATCTCCAACCAGGCTGTTTATCAGGCGAATTCGCCCAATCATTCAGAGTGGCAAAAAAATAATAACTTTAACCATATGAAAATACCGAAGAAAAGATTGGATATGTTTAAAAATAAGGAGTTATCAATTTTTCTGCTGCTGGTGGTGTCAATTTTTGTTAGTGAGGCCATTATCATGTTGACGCTAAGCTATATGCCTGCCCTATCAATATGGATAGAAGCTATCCTGGATTCTTCGTTGCTTTCCATTTTTATCTTCCCGGTTATTTATGTTTTCATTTTTAAACCCTTACAGGAAAGTATTGCCGACAGGAATAAAAAAGAAGCCAGGTATTTTACCTTGATTGAAAATATGGGTGAAGGTGTTGTGATAAGTGATGCATCTGAAAAATTTATCTTTGCCAATTCAGCCGCTGAACAATTATTTGGGGTAAAAAAAGGGGAACTTACCGGAGTAGGTCTTGATAACTTTTTCCTTGGAGAGAATTATGACATGATCCGGCAAAAAACAGAACTACGGAAAAACGGTGAATCTGATAGCTATACAACAGAAATTCAGTTAAAAAATGGGGAAACAAAAAATGTGTATGTTACGGCTACCCCCCAGTTTGAGGATGGAGAATTTACCGGAACATTAGCTATCATCAGAGATTTTTCGGCGTTGAAAAAAGCCGAAGATGCTATCAAATTTGAACGTAACCTGCTTAGGGCTTTGATTGATAACCTGCCGGATGCTGTGTATGTAAAAAATAATAAGCACCAAAAAATTATCGCAAACCCCATCGATATAAAGTATATGGGGCTGACATCAGAAAATGAGGCGTTAGGCAAGACTGATTATGATATATATCCATCTGAAATAGCGGATGGCTCTTTTGCGGATGATTCCCGTGTTTTGGAGACCGGTTTATCCCTGTTAAATCAGGAAAACTACTTTATTGATAATTTTAAGGAAGAGCATTGGATGCTCAATTCAAAAGTACCGTTAAAAGATGCTAATGGAGAAATTATAGGGTTGGTTGGCATAGGAAAAGAGATTACGGAAAGGAAAAAAGAAGAAGCCTGGTTAAAGTTATTGGAATCGGTAATCATGAATGCAACAGATGGCGTGAGCATTATAAAGATTGATGATACTGACCCTATGCATTACAAATTCATCTTTGTGAATGATGCCTGCTGCAGGATTACAGGCTACTCAATGAATGAATTAATGGGCAAATCTCCTTCTATTTTGCAGGGCGTGAAAACAGGCAGTAAAGAAATTCAAATGGTTCGTGAGAATATGCAAAGATTCGAATCCTGCAAAACAGAAATAATCAGTTACAAGAAAAATGGCCAGGAATTCTGGTCGAGTTTCGCTTATTTTCCCATAAAAGATAGTAATGGACGTTACAAACATTGGATTGCCATTATACGCGATATCTCCGAACAAAAATTGCTGGAAGAGAATTACCTGCAAGCAAAAGGAAAAGCCGAAGCTGCCAGTAAAGCCAAATCAGAGTTCCTGGCAAATATGAGTCATGAAATCAGGACCCCATTAAACAGTGTCATTGGATTTTCTGACCTGATGATGAAAACTAAACTGGATACTACACAGCAACAATACAATACAGCGGTTTTTCAATCCGCTAATTCCCTGTTAGACATTATTAATGAAATTCTGGATTTTTCAAAGATCGAAGCCGGCAAACTCGAAATCGATATTCATAAAACAGATATACTGGATTTAAGCTACCAGGTATCGGATGTTATCTGTTACCAGGCATTTAAGAAAAACCTGGAATTACTGTTAAATATTGAATTGGGGTTACCCAGGTTTATTTGGATTGACTCAAGCAGAATACGACAGATATTGATTAACCTGATGGGAAACGCGGTTAAGTTTACGCCTGCAGGTGAAATAGAGCTAAAAATTGAAACGATTAGCCAGTCCTCGGAAAATAAGCGTATCATTCGTTTTTCCGTAAGAGATACCGGTATTGGCATAAACCCTGAAAACAAGCAAAAAATATTTGAGGCTTTTTCTCAGGAAGATGCCTCTACTAACCGTAAATACGGAGGTACCGGTTTGGGTTTAAGCATTTCTAAACAATTATTAGGGCTGATGGGCAGTAAGTTACAACTTCAAAGCGCCCCGGGTATGGGAAGTACTTTCTTTTTTGACCTGCAGGTTCAAACATTGGATGGAGAACCGGAAGCGAGTACAGATTTTAATCAGTTTAAAAAAATGTTGATTGTTGATGATAATGCCAATAACAGACTGCTGATAAAAGACATGCTTTTACTAAAAGATATCGGGAGTGACGAGGCAGAGAGTGGTAAAAGGGCTTTAGAATTACTCGAACAGAATAATAAATATGATATCATCCTGATGGATTATCATATGCCTGAAATGGATGGGATTGAAACGATCAGGCTTATACGGGAAGAATTGAAATTAGATGAATCGGCAATGCCCATTATTTTATTACATAGCTCTGCTGAAGATGAGCATTTGAATCAAGCCTGCCAGGCTTTAGCCGTTTCACAACAGTTAGTAAAACCCATTAAAATCAAAGATTTTTTTGAAACCCTGGCAAAAGTCAGTCATCTGATCAGGTACGGTAAAATTCAGGAGACCATACACCAGCATTACACTGCATTACGGACAGAAAAGTGTAAAGTGTTAGTAGTGGATGACAATGAATTGAATATACTTCTTATCAAGAAAATAGTAAGTGAGGTACTTCCAAACGCGGATATTATTGAGGCCGTTAATGGAAAAGAAGCGGTAGCGTGCTACATCCAACATCAACCGGATATCATTTTTATGGATATTCAAATGCCGGAAATGAATGGGCAAGAAGCAACCGTAGAGATTAGAAAGCTTGAAAAAAATACAAGAACCCCCATCATAGCTTTAACTGCGGCCACACAAAATGAAGAGAAAGAGTTATGTTTTCAAATGGGTATGGATGATTTTGTTACAAAACCTTTTATCAGCGCATCTATTGCTGTTATCATCAATAAATGGCTCTGACCGGTTTAGTCCAAATAGTATATTTATCAGGAAAAAACCTTACAAAAATCATTTTTTAGAATTTGAAATACCCTGATTTTTGCACTAAATCTATACCATGGCTTCTCATTCAATATATACAACAGCCGAAGAGGCACTCAGTATTATTCAAAGCAATCAGCGATTATTTATCCATGGCAGCGCCTGTACCCCACTTTACCTTATGCGAAAACTGGCAGAGCAGGCACCCAGGCTCCGTCATGTAGAACTCGTATTCATTAGTGTACTGGGCGATCTTGAAGTTCAAAAACCGCAATACCAGGAAAGTTTTCATATTAACTGTATGTTTGTTTCAGCTCCCGTACGTGAAGCTGTAAACAATGGCCGTGCAGATTATATTCCTGTTTTCCTCAGTGATATTCCGGACCTGTTCAATAAAAAAATTCTTCCTATTGATGTGGCAATTGTGCAGGTATCACCACCAGATTCACATGGCTATTGTTCATTAGGTACCTCTGTTGACATAGCCCGTTCTGCCGTGCATACTGCTACCCGGGTAATTGCACAGGTAAATCCCAGGGTGCCACGTACACATGGCGATGGATTGATCCATGTATCCCGTTTCACACATATGGTATACCAGGAAGAAGAACTGCCCGAAGTGAATTATGGTGAGAATACCACCGAAACGGAACTGGCCATTGGAAAATATATTGCCGGAATGATTGAAGATGGGAGTACGTTACAGATGGGTATTGGTACCATTCCGGATGCGGTATTGAAAGCGCTGACAAGTCATAAAGACATTGGAATACATACTGAAATGCTTAGCGATGGCGTTATCGATCTTTTTGAAAAAGGGGTAATCAATAACCGGAAAAAACGGATTCATCCGAATAAAGCAGTTACCGGCTTTGCCATTGGCACCAGGCGTTTATATGATTATGTAGATGATAATCCTGCCATTGCCTTCCTTGATATTGATTATGTAAATGACCCGCATGTAATACGCAGAAACCCCAATATGGTGGCCATTAACAGTGCGATTGAAGTAGACCTTACGGGCCAGGTCTGTTCAGACAGTATCGGCTCTATACAATATAGTGGTATCGGGGGTCAGATGGACTTTATGCGTGGCGCGGCACTTAGTGAAGGCGGCAAACCCATTATCGCGCTCACCAGCAGAACGCATAGAGGCGTTCCCCGTATTGTGCCCTGTTTAAAAGATTTCGCGGGTGTTGTAACCACAAGAGGTCATATCCATTATGTGGTAACTGAATATGGAATTGCCTATCTCTATGGCAAAAATCTTCGGCAACGTGCTAAATCACTGATTGATATCGCACATCCGGATGACAGGGAATTACTAACTAAAGCCTGTTTTGAAAGGTTCAAACAGTTTTTATAGGTTTGTTGCAGATGATTACCACCAGCCCCCTATCTTTGAAATAAAGAAAAAACAAATGTCACTTCACCTGGGAAGAACAATATTCGGCGATCCGGTAAATAAAGGCAACCTGTTATCACGTGAAGAGGCCAATGCGCTTTTTCATCAATGGGTGCTGAATCCGAAACTAAGAATACATATGCAACAGGTGGCCCATTTAATGAAATGCTGGGCCGCCGAAAAGGAGCTACTGGATGAGGATGGCCAATGGAAATGGGAAATGGCCGGCTTGCTGCACGATGCCGACTGGGATCAATGGCCAGAACTGCATTGCAGTAAAATTATTGAAGAGTTGGAACAAAGAAAAATAGATCCGGACATTATCCATGCCATCGCTTCACATGGCCACTTGCATTTTGGGGTAGAACCGGTAAATGCGATGGATAAGATGTTGTATGCCTTTGATGAATTGTCGGGATTAATTCATGCCTATTCATTAATGCGCCCGGGTGGTTATGATGGAATGGACCTGAAAGGCGTTAAGAAAAGGTTGAAAGAAAAATCTTTTGCCGCGAATGTATCCAGGGAAGATATTATGGATGCCTGTACACGTGCAGACATCCCCTTAGATGAATTAATCAATTTTATTATTCCCAGGCAGGCTTTAGTTATTGTATAATCATTCGTACATTTCTTTTTATACTGATTCCCATACAATCTGAAAATATGGGTGACTAAAATTTGACTTTTTTACACACTTGGTTCCTGCTGACTCAGGCAATGAAAGCTGCCTAGTCCCCAGATAATATCAGTTGAGTCGATGCCCACTACTTCTCTTCCTGGAAAACAAGCGGCAATAACCTGTATTGCTTTTTCATCTTTAGGGCTACGAAAAGTGGGAACGATCACATGCCCGTTACTGATATAAAAATTTGCATAAGAAGCCGGCAGGCGCTGGTTTTCATAGATAATTTCATCCGGCATTGGCAACTCAATAATGTTCAGTTGTTTGCCATTCAGCAAGCGCATGGCTTTTAATTGTTTCAGATTCGATTGCAGTAAGGCATAATTAGCATCCTGCATATTTTCTTCAATCACCGTAATAACGGTATCCTCATTTACGAAACGAACGGTGTCATCTATATGACCGTCTGTATCATCCCCTACAATACCCTCATTAACCCATAATACCTGTTCTACCCCATAATAATCGTATAAATAATTTTCTACCTGGCTTACACTAAGGGCGGGGTTTCTGTTAGGGTTTAGTAAACAGGCAGTGGAACTGAGTAAACTCCCCTTCCCGTTAAATTCAACTGATCCCCCTTCCATCACTATGCCCGGGTTATATACCGGTATGGAAAAATGGTTACCAATTAAAGTAGGTATCACATCATCAAGATCAAAGGGAGGATATTTATTGCCCCATGCATTGTAATTCCAGTCTACGATTACTTTTTTAATTTTAGCGGCAGGGTTTATTAAAAAAGCAGGACCATGATCACGGCACCAGGCATCGTTGGTAGGATGCATAAAAAATTCAACCATATCTAAAGCAATGCCCGCTTTTTTCAAATGCCGGATAGCAACTATTTTCATCGCATCATTTGATACATTGATGCGCACTTTTTCACTCAGGGTAAGATATTTAATGAATTGGCAATAGGAAGGATAAATAGCATCCATTTTTCCGGGCCAACTGGCTTCCTTATGCGGCCAGCTTAACCAGGTAGCTTCATGCGGTGCAAATTCAGCCGGAAAATAGTATCCGTATTCTTTGGGTGTTTTCATTTTAGGTATTTCGGGGAATCTTAGCTGTTTTGCATTGATTCTTCTTCGTCAATAAAACGTTTGGTAATAGGTTGATAAGAATCAATTCTGCGATCTCTTAAAAAAGGCCAGTGCGTACGGTAGCTATCGGTTTTCGCGGTATCTATATCAATTACGGCTAATTCTTCCATATCATGTGAGGCTTTATATAGGATGGTTCCGAATGGGTTACTCACAAATGATCCCCCCCAGAACTTCATAGCGCCATTCTGCTCAAGTCCAACCCTGTTTACACTAACCACATGTACGCCATTGGCTATCGCATGACTGCGCTGAATGGTTTGCCAGGCATTGTATTGTTCCGTATTGGTAACTTCATCCTGTGAGGTGGCCCAGCCAATGGCTGTTGGATAAAATATAATTTCCGCACCCATCAAAGCAGTAATGCGGGCTGCTTCCGGATACCATTGATCCCAACAGATTAATACACCGAGGTTGGCATATTTGGTTTTAAAAACTTTGTAACCAAGATCACCTGGGGTAAAATAAAATTTTTCATAAAAAGCAGGATCATCAGGGATATGCATTTTCCGGTATTTGCCTAAATAGGCGCCGTCTGCATCAATTACGGCTGTTGTATTATGATAAATACCCTGTGTTCTTTTTTCAAATAAGGATGCAATAATCACCACGCTCAATTCAGCAGACAGGTCACTTAATATGTGGGTTGAAGGGCCCGGAATAGATTCTGCCAGCTTAAAATGCGCATAGTCTTCCGTATCACAGAAGTACAGGGATGTAAATAATTCCTGCAAACAGATAATCCGGGCACCTTTTAAAGCCAGTTCCCTGATTTTGAGTATGGCTTTTGAAAAATTCTCTTCCGGAACGGAGGTACAAGTCATCTGTACCAATCCAACTTTTACATTTAACATATCTATTTAATTGATCCAATTATTAATTATTAATCTGCTAGGTTACATTCTGAATAATCCCATCAAATCCTCTAATGCCCAATGTTTTTTCCGTATTAAACCCTTCAGCATATCCCACTCCTACCCTTTTACCCAGCATCAGGTTTCTGGCTTTGATCGTTTCCATAAACTGGGCTGAAGATATATAGGTTTGGGGTTCAGCGAGATCCGGATTAAAAAATTGGGTTTCATAGGCACGGATGGCTTCCATTTTTCTATCCATATAGGCGGTAATATCTACTACAAAGGAAGGTTCAATAAAACGATCCTGCACATAATGAAAAACATAAGCGGGTTTCCAGATTGCCTGCAGGTTTCCATTTGAGAAGGTTTCAATTTTTCTGAGACCTGAAAGAAATGCCGCATCCGCTACCAGTTTAGCGCTCCGGCCATGGTCTGGATGCCTGTCTTCAAAGGCATTGGCAAAAATAATATCGGGTTGATATTTTCGCAGCATTTCAATCACTTTGCGCTGATGGAATGCATCATTTTGAAAAAAGCCATCGGCCATTCCCATGTTTTCCCGAATGGGGATACCCATAATAGTAGCGGCCCTGGATGATTCCGTTAACCGGGTTTCCGGGGTACCTCTTGTTCCCAATTCTCCCCTGGTAAGATCAATGATCCCTACTTTCTTTCCATCGGCCATGGCGGCCATGAGGGTTCCGGCACAACTAAGCTCCACATCATCGGGGTGAACACCAAAAGCAAGTATATCCAGTTTCATGTGATACTATTTATTTTGTTTTTGACACCTAACATTCGCCTGATTATCATCCTGGTTATTCATTATCAGCATCCTGGCCCATTTCATTGTAAGGTAATATCGTTGGCAAAGTTAATAATTGCACGGGATTAACCAGCCGGATAGTAAATGCAAAAAAAATCCCGAAGAAAAATCTTCGGGATCCAAACTATTTATCAGCGAAAGATTAAGCTTTCTTCGCGTAACGCTTTTTAAATTTATCGATACGGCCCGCTGTATCTACCAGTACATTTTTACCGGTATAAAAAGGGTGTGATGTATTGGATATCTCCAGTTTAATCAACGGATATTCTTTGCCATCTTCCCATTGGATGGTTTCCCTGGTGTTTGAGGTAGACTTGCTAAGGAAAGTAGTTCCATTGCTCATGTCCTTGAAAACAACAAAACGATAATTGTCAGGATGGATACCTTGTTTCATATTTGTAAGATTTAGGTTGCACGGATTTGGCCGTACGATTATTAAAAGAGTTGCAAAATTAGGCCCAAAAAGGCTATTTGCCAAATGAAATTGATATTTTAGGCCTATTTAGGGTACAAAAACCTGGCTAACTCAGTTCTTCATATTCACAAATTGCAGCGGAATGCCAAAATTATCGACCCTGCATTTGGCTATTACTTCCTGTAAATCATCAATTTTTTTACCGGTTACCCGTATAATATCATCCATAATGGCAACCTGAACCTTAAATCCATTGTCTTTGATCATTTTCACAATCTTCTTGGCATCATCCTGTTTCAGACCGTTTCTAACGCCGATTTCTTTCTTTACTACTTTGCCACTGGGGTAAGCATCCTTGCTAAAATCAAAAGCGCCGGCATCAATACCCTGTTTCATGGAACGGCTGATTAATACATCAATCAATTGTTTCATTTTCATATCACTCTCAACTTCCAGCAATATCTGATAGTCTTTTTTATTCAGTTCTACAGATACAGGCGACCCTCTAAAATCAAAACGGGTACTGATTTCTTTTTTAACAGTGTTGATAGCGTTATCCAATACCTGGATATCCACCTCGCTGGCAATATCAAATGATGGCATAAAAATGAATTTGCACAAAGGTATATTGAATATTTTAAAGAAAGGCCCCGATAGAGATCGGGGCCGTAGTGTTTAATGCACATGAGAGAAAATAGATACGATGTAAAATCGCCGATGATTTTCTGAAATTTATTGACTGTCACCCGTTTTTATCCGACTGGCTTCTTCACTGGCGCCACCTCTTTTTCTTTGGATATTACCTGGTTTCCCCTTACTGAAGCGATAGGTGAAAGAAATATTTACTACCCTTGAGTCTCCATATTGCCGAAAACTGGCATCTACATTACTATACTTGCTTTCGCCTTTAATTTTTTGGCTCCACAAAAGGTCCCTGATACTTAACTTGAGCGATGCTTTATTTTTCATCATTTGTTTGCTAACGCCCATATTCATCATGCCAAATCCTTTTATTCTGAAAACGCCGTCAACACCTTCTGTTCTGCCAAAACCACTCAATTCTGCCCCCCAGCCTTTATTAAATTTGAACTGTTCCATTATATTGAACATGCCGGTTGTGGCACTAATGGTTACCTGGTCTCCGTTAATAATACCTGAAAACTCATTATTGTACGCATTCACATAGATATTACTCGTCCACCATTTGTTAACCGGGAAAGCGGCGTTGACAGAAATTCCATATTGACGTTGATTGGCAATATTGGCCTGCCTGATATAGCTTTCATTCTTTGCGGTATTCTGTTCCAATACCTGTTGAATGATATCAGTTGTTTTTGTATAGTTAAGGGTAGTGGTTAAGAAACCATTGTAAGTATGCGTGAGCTCTATATTATGGCTGAACTGAGGCTGCAAATTCGGGTTCCCCTGTTGATAGGTATATTTGTCTAAGAAATGAACAAATGGGTTCATACTTTCGTAATCAGGCCTACCAATCCGTTTTCCGTAATTCAGTACATAAGTGTTTTTTGTGTTTGCCTGGTATTGAATATAAAGGGTAGGGAAGAATTGCACGTAATCCCTGATAAAATGATCAGCAGTAGTTACCTGATTACCATTTGAATGGGTTTGTTCTACCCGTAAGCCAACCTGTCCGCTTAATTTTTTATTGATGGGCCGGCTATAATTCACATAGGCAGCATTGATATTTTCTTTATAGATAAATTGATTGGTCCTGCCATAATCCGGTACCAGCCTATTATTGAGTAAGCTATCATATACGGCATTATTATTTGTACTTACGCTGCTCCACTTAAAACCGGCTTCAAATTTTGCCCCCTTTTTCAGTGGTTTTACGTAATCGATTTTGGCGCTGTAAATAGCTATATCCTGTGGTAGTTTTCCATAAAGTGTATCAGAGCGATAGCCTGGTAACGGAGTACCGTTAGGCGTAAAATAGGCATTGGTTAAACTTTGGATATTACCGGAAGTATATTTAATATAATCAAGGTCGGCTGTTAATTCTGATCCGGCTGTATCTATTTGATGGCGTAAGTTCGCATTGGTACTGAAGTTTTTCCATACATCCTTATTGATAGCCATGGCGCGGGTTTGATTCAATACGATCATCCCGGGATCCGCTATATTAATAGCGCTCTCACTGGTAAATTCCTGGTTACTTTTACTACTGTTTATCACCAAACCCAATGTTGTTTTTTTAGAAGCGAAATAATCGAATCCGAATTTACCACTGAGTGGCTCATCATTATTCCTGAGATTATTAACCTGATCAAAGTTTGATTTAATATCTTTTGAAACCATATCGATAAATTTTCTTTGAATGCTGAGTGTTTGAAAACGCTCACGGTAAGCGTAGCTAAGATTACCAAACAGGTTAATTTTACCATTGCGGTAATTCATATTGGCGCTTCCATTAATTTTTGGATATACCCCCTGTCCATAACCCGCTGTTACACTTCCGTTATACCCAACCTGTTTGTTCTTTTTTGTTTTGATATTGATGATACCCGAATTGCCTGCCGCATCATATTTTGCAGGTGGATTGGTCATAATTTCTACCTGGTCTAACTGGGTACTTTGCATATTTCTAAGCATATTAGCCAGATCAGCTCCCGACAGGTAGGTAGGTCTTCCGTCTATGAATACCTGAACGCCCTGTTTACCCTTTAAACTGATATTCCCGTCTTTATCTACAGAAACACCGGGCGATTTTTCCAATACATCCAATGCATTACTGCCTGTATTGGTAACAGAGGCCTCTACGTTAAGAACGGTACGGTCAATTTTTTGTTCTATCATTGGCTTTTGTGCAATAACCGTTACGGCCCCCAGCATTTTACTGTTTTCAGCCAGATGGATGTTTTTTACTGTAAATGCCTTCTGCTCGTTTGAAATAGCGAAGGCAGCGCTGTAAAATTTGTTGTATCCAGCCAATTGAACGGAAACCAGGTAGCTACCCTCTTTTATATTGTCGAACTCAAATTGACCAAGATGGTCAGTTACAGCCAGTTTTACCAGTGCTGAATCCTTAGTTCTCAATAAGCCAATGGAGGCAGATTCTGCCGGTTTCTGTAAAGCAGTAACTGTTCCGATTACTTTTCCGTTGGTTACTGATTGCGCTTTGCCGGTAAAGGAGGCTACCAAAACTCCTATAACCGTTAGTATGGTTGTTAATTTTTTCATTGTACCGAGTTTTTTAATGTTTATTTAGTTCTGGTGTTTACTAATTACAGGATAAAACTATGTACCATGTTAAACATAGTACATAGTTTTGTATTTAACGGTAAAAACGCGGGATGAATGGCAACAAAACAGAGGATCAGGCTACTTCAAAAGCCACCTGGTAAAAATTATTAACGGCCGCAATGGGCTTAAGATGGATATAAAAATTTCCCACAAATTCAGTATAGGCCTTGAATTCATGCAGGGCAACGGTAAACTCATCAAAGAGGATGATATCGCCTTTATGTAGCGTTGGATAGAGTTGCGACAAGGTATAAATGGTTGCAGAATACAGATCGGCATCCATCAGAATCACTTTTTTTGTGTGGGAATGAAGTAATTCACCCTGTTCGTATATAAAACTATTTAATGTATTCTGAAAAAGTCCTTTAATGAATTGCCCTCTCTGGTCATTGATTTCAGGCATGGAAAAATGCATATCGCCTTTTTCATAAAATTTACCCCATTTTTCAGGAAGTCCCTCAAAAGTATCAAATCCAAAAAAACGGGATTCTGCCTGTTTATTTTTTGCTAACCACCAGCGAAAGGAAGCCCCTTCTGCCACTCCGAACTCAAGGTAAAGCAAGTTTGAGTCGGGTTTGGAATGATGATCCAGTATATATTGATACAACTGAAACCGCTTTGTATAGTCGCGGACAGGAGAATAAAAATCACTGAAAGCAAACAGTTTTCTGTTGGCTCTTATCCAGGATACAAGCTTATTGAAATAGGCTAAAAAAAGAAAACTTTTTGAAAAAGGTTTGAACAGGAAGGTAACCGGAAAAAAAAGTAAAAAATCTTTGATGAACTTAACAAAACGCATGATTAATCTGAATTTTTAGGGAACCATTTTTTAGCTTTAATAATCAGTATACTGCCGGCCAGTATCAGCAGGAAAGAGATTAACTCGGCTTGTGTGGGTTGAAAAGGCAGAAATTCATACCTGGTATTTACCCTTATTTTTTCAATAAAAAATCGTTCAACCCCATTAAATAAAAGGTAGTATCCAAACATCTGGCCTGCCACTTTTATTCTTTTCCTTAGCATCCATAAAACAAAAAATAAAATCAAACAAATAACAATTTCATACAACGCGGTAGGATAAACAGGTAAGGCTAACTGGTTACAATAGGGCCCTACACATCCCGGAATGGGTGTGCCTTCTCCAATTACATTATGCGGGTACTGGTATGCCCACATCCAGTCTGGCAGCCAACTGAATGGTTTGGGATGTAGATTTACAATACCCCAATCTCCATCACCGCTAACCTGGCATCCAATCCTGCCCAGTGCATAAGCAAGCATCATAGTTGTTGCCATTGCATCGAGCAAATGAACCACTTTTATCTTTTTGCGCCTGGCATACCAAATGATGGCAACACCCGCACAGATGAGTCCGCCATAAAAAGTTAGGCCGCTGAATGCGATCAAAGAACTAATGGGATCTTTCGCAAATTCATTCCAGTTTTCCAGGTTATGAAAAACCTTGGCTCCCAGAAATCCAAACAAAGCGGCAAAGATTACAATATCTCCTACCCTGTCCTGTGGCCAGATCCGAACGGTTCTTGTTTCAGGTTTATCCAGTTTTTGCTTCTGCTTCTCCCACCATTTTAGTCCGCCAAAAAGCAATCCTAATAACACACCAATCACCAAATTACCTCTTCCGGAAAGAATAAAAGCCTGCGGATCGTTCAGTGCATCCGCTATGGTAAAAGCGCCAATTATTTTATAGCCAAATACAAACCCAATCAGAAAATTGAGTAGCAATTCAGTTATACTGGCAGGGGCCCCGATGGTGATGGTTTCTTCGGTATGCACAAACAGTCCTTGTTGTTGTTTTCTTCTCAACTCAATGGTTAATACCCAGGCACAAATAAGAAAAGCCATGGCAACAAAGAACCCAAAGGAATTAACCAGTTTTAAGCCAGTCAGTTCGATACCAAAAATGTCTTTAAAAAGGTAGTATAAATTAGGGTACATGAATGATTGATCTAAATTTAAATGGATAATAACGGTGCAATGTTACTCAGAAATTATGATACTATTATAAGTACCATTGATTGTTTGGTCAGCCCTTAAAAAAGTAAGGCCCCACACAAGGTGGAGCCTGTACTTACTAACCCATCTATGAACAAAACTAAGGTAAAATTTAATTACAGAACTCATCAAAAACAGAAATGAGGTGTTGAGCCAGTACCTGGGCCGGACGTCCTTCTATCTGGTGGCGCTCAACAATACTTACCAACTCGCCATCTTTAAACAAGGCAATAGCCGGAGATGAAGGCGGATAGGGTAGTAAATGCGCCCTTACCTGGTTTACCGCTTCAATATCAAACCCGGCAAAACTGGTGGCTAATCTATCCGGACGGTTGGTGGCATTGGCAACAGCCAGTAACACGCCTGGTCTGCAACTACCTGCCGCACAACCACATACTGAGTTAATAACTACTAATGTGGTTCCTGCTTTCTGCAAGGTTTCATCTACTTCCACGGCCGAAACCATTTCATCAAAACCACCGTCAGTTAATTCTGCCTTCATCGGTAATACAATCTCTGCTGGATACATACTATTTTCTCCTCTTTTATTTTAGACTGCAAAAATACTATAAAAGTTGAAACATCAGAAATTGGCTTTACGGTCATTATGGCAGCAAATATTCTTACAAACGGTCATTATGTCGTATTCAGTAATATCGTTTGATCATTTTGCCTGATACAGTTTCATATCTACCATTTGGTATATGATTTGAGAAGATAAAGAGGGTTCAAAAATGTAAAACTTTAAAAATTACCACTATGACATTTGTAAAAAACAATCCCGTTTATTTTGAAAACTTCCTTACTGAACTGGTTAACCAGTTTCCAGCCAATTGGGGCAAAGATGTACAGGCACCAGTCAGCTCCATTCCCGCTAATATTCATGAAACCAATGAAGGGTATCATGTAGAGTTGAATGCGCCGGGGCGTACAAAAGAAGATTTTAAACTGAACCTGGAAAATGGATTACTGACCATCAGTTTTGAGAAGAAAGAAGAAGCGGAGAACAAAGAGTACAAGACCATCCGCAAAGAATTTAGTTACAACAACTTTAAAAGAAGCTTCAGCCTGGATGAAAAGATCAATACAGCAGGCATTCTTGCTAAATATGAGAATGGCGTATTAAAAGTATTTCTTCCTAAAAAAGAAGAAGTGCCCATAACGCCACAACAAATCAGCATTCAGTAAAACTTTATAAAATCTGTTTCATAACAGCTTAGTTTTGGTTACGCCCCGCATTTTTATGCGGGGCTTTTTTATTTTTTTTGTAACAGGTACGATTTTAAGGCAATTGGCTACTACAGCCCTGTTTTCGCCTGGTATCAATTAAATAATGAATTTTCCATTGGCCATTTTGCCTGATTAGCTGAAAGGAGTTAACGCCGCAATGACTGAATAATCCATCTAAATAAAACGAATAAGGTGTCCACACAACCGCCAATGGTCCGTCTACCTTAATTACCTCAAATTGAATTCTTTCATCGGCCAGATTTTTGGGCATGGTTCCCACCAATGTCGCGAAATCGGCCACTTTTTCATTCTTAACAATGGTTTCCCCCTCTTTATTACGGGCAATGGTTTGCAGAACCGCGCTATCGGTAAAGCATAGTAGCGTAGTAGCTCCATCTCCATTCTTCATGGCTGTAAACAACTTATTTACCGTAGCTTTTACAGAGTCTTCCGGAGTTTGCGCCAAAAGGGTACTTTCAGCGCAGGATAGTAAAAATGCCAGCAAGAAGGCTTTAGCCATCAGTATTTTTTTAAAAAAGGGATATAGAAAAAACAGTTTACCTGAGATAACCAAGTATCTTAAGCATGCTCTGTGCCGATTGTTCTTTGGCATATAACCAATCAACCAGTTTACCGCTCTTATCCTGCTCTACAATTACATGTTTAGGGGATGGTATTAAACAGTGTTTAATACCGCCATATCCACTGATCTGATCCTGGTAAGCGCCTGTGTGAAAAAAGCCTACATATAATGGTTCTTTATTGGCAACGGCTTCTTTGGGATCAACAGAGGCTATTTTAGGAAGAAATACTTCGTTAATATGTTCTTCAGAATCATAATAATCATGGCTGTCGCAGGTAATGCCACCCAATACAACCCGGTGGTATTCATTATCCCATTTATTAATGGGCAGCATCAGAAATTTTTCTCCAATACCCCATGTATCAGGCAGGGTAGTAATAAAAGATGAATCAATCATATACCAGCACTCACGGTCATTCTGAATTTTCTGTCCGATTACGCTGTAAATATGTGCCATGCTCTCCCCCACTGTGAAACTGCCAAACTCGGTATAAATATTGGGCATTGGTACTCTTGCCTTTTTGCAGGCTTTTTTAATATTGCTCACGATCTCATTGATCATAAACTGGTAATCATACTCAAATCCCAATGAATGCTTGATAGGGAAACCACCTCCGATATTAATTGAATCCAGTTCAGGACAAATCTTTTTTAACTGGCAGTATAAGTTAATAATTTTATTCAGCTCAGACCAGTAATAAATATCATCCTTGATACCTTTATTCAGAAAGATGTGAAGCATTTTAAGCTGAAATTTTTCTTCATATCCTTCAATATCATCTACATAAAATTCGAGAATATCTTTGGCGCGTATGCCTAAACGGGATGTATAAAAAGGAAAATTGGGTTCTTCTTCCGCCGCAACCCTTATGCCCAGCCGGAATGGCTGTTTCACGCTGCGTTTGTAGGCCAGCAATTCTTCTTTGTTATCCAGTATAGGGATCACATTCTTAAACCCGGTATTAATCAGTTTGGCAATACGGGATGTATAGTTCTTTTGTTTATACCCGTTACAAATGATATAGGTTTCTTTGTTGATTTTTCTTCGCTGGTATAACCGGTTGATTATTTCTATATCATAAGCGTAGGAAGTTTCCAGATGAATATTATGTTTCAACGTTTCTTCCACTATAAATGAAAAATGAGAACTTTTTGTGCAGTAGCAATAAAAATATTCTCCTTCATATTTGTGCTTTTTAAAGGCAGCCTCGAACATCCTCTTTGCTTTATTGATCTGCATGCCAATTTTAGGCAAATAGGTTAGCTTCAATGGTGTACCATATTTATCAATCAGCGATTTCAGGTCAAGACCGTTGAATTCAAGATAACCATCATCATTCTGGTCAAATCCTTCTTGCGGAAAATGGAAAGTCTGGTTAACCAGCGAAGTGTAGGAGTTATTCATTTATGGGTAACATATTAACGTGAGCGAAAAGCAATCATTTTTTTGCAGCACAAAAATAACTGTTTGTTCTGTTCATAAAATAAAAAAAACCGGAGGTAAATCAATACCACCGGTTTTTCTTTTTTGAACAGTTGCAGCCTATTTCACTGAATCAACCAAAGACTTAAAGCTGGCTGGTTCATTCATGGCCAGGTCGGCCAATACTTTACGGTTCAGATCAATACCTTTTGTACTCAGTTTATTGATAAACTGACTGTAGGTTAATCCCTCTGCTCTTACAGCGGCATTAATACGTGCAATCCACAACTGGCGGTACTCACGCTTTTTCAACTTACGGCCAACATAGCTGTAAGTCAACCCTTTTTCAACAATATTTTTTGCTACGGTATATACGTTTTTACGTTTACCATAATAACCTTTTGCTTGTTTCAGGATTCTTTTTCTCCTGGCTCTTGATGCTACTGCATTTACTGAACGTGGCATACTATAATTTTTTTAAGTTAGCTCTTATCAGAAAAACCAACTGATTTTTAATTTGATTGATGATGGTTGATACCGGATTATCCTTTTAAACGCAATAAACGTAAAACGAAATCTTTGTTTGTTGAACCAACCAACCCTTTTTTGTTCATGGCTCTTTTGCGTTTTTTTGATTTCTTGGTCAGGATATGACGTTTGAAAGCTTTTTGAAAGGTGATTTCACCGGTACCGGTCACCTTAAAGCGCTTTTTGGCGCTGGAGTTTGTTTTTACCTTTGGCATATATATATATATAATAATCTATAAAAGATTACACCCTGCCGGCGGCCCCGAACAGACGGGACACTTGTTGAGCCATACGGGAAAATGGGCTGCAAAGTTAGGGATTAATTCTTAATTAAAACTAGCTGCTTGCTTTTTTCTTACTGCCTGTTTTTGGTGTAAAGATGGCAAACATGCGCTTTCCTTCCAGTTTGGGCATACTTTCCAGTACACCGGCTTCCGCCAGTCTTTCCGCAAATTTCAGCAAAAGCAACTGGCCACGATCCTGGAACATGATAGCACGTCCTTTAAACTGAACATAGGCTTTCACCTTATTTCCGTCTTTCAGGAAGTTTTCTGCATGTTTTGCTTTGAAGTTGAAATCATGATCATCAGTACCTGGCGTAAAGCGGATTTCTTTAACCTCACTTTGCTTGGAATTGGCTTTCATTTCCTTTTCCTTCTTCTTCTTTTCGTATAGGAATTTTTTGTAGTCAATCACTTTACAAACGGGCGGATCGGCTGTAGGGGAAATTTCTACCAGGTCCAATTCCTGTTCCTGGGCAATTTTCAGCGCATCCTGTGTTGGGTAAACGCCAACGGTTACATTGTCGCCAACCAATCTTACCTGTAATGCACGGATTCTTTCATTAATACGATGTTCAGGCTCCGGTTGCCTGTTAAACCTGGGATTAAATCTTCCTCCCCCTCTTGGTGGTAATGCCATTAAAACTTGTTTAGTGAATAATTGATTTGTTGTTAAAGATATGCATATTGCCGGCTATTCGCCGGATTTACGGTTTTCTATTTCATCTGTAATGATACTGATAAATGCGCTAAGCTCCTGTGTACCCATATCACCTTTCCCATGGCGGCGCACAGAAAGTTTATTTTCATTCATTTCTTTCTCCCCAACCACCAGCATATAAGGCACTTTCAGTAACTCAGTATCACGGATTTTTTTTCCTATTTTTTCCTGGCGATCATCTATCTCTACCCTTACCCCGGCCTTTCTTAATTGTTTATGAACCATCCCGGCATAGTCAAGGAATTTATCACTGATCGGCAGTATTTTAACCTGCAGGGGAGCCAGCCATACCGGGAAATTTCCGGCATAATGTTCTAATAAAAATCCAATAAATCTTTCATGGGTTCCTAAAGGCGCCCGGTGAATAATTAAAGGTGTTTCGGGTGTATTATCTTTATTGGTAAAGGATAAATTAAAGCGCCGTCCCTGTGCAAAATCTACCTGGTTGGTGGCCAGTGTAAATTCACGACCGATTGTACTCCATATCTGCACGTCAATTTTCGGACCATAAAAAGCGCCTTCATCCTGCACTTCCACAAATGGCGTTCCGCTCTCTATCAGCACCTGGCGCACCATTTCCTCTGTTTCCAGCCATAGTTCGGGCTCATTGATATATTTCTGCCCCAACTTCGCGGGATCATGTAAACTTAGTCGCATCACATATTTATCGATACCGAATATCTCAAAGTAGGTAAGGTACATTTCATTAACCGCTTTGAATTCCTGCGCAAATTGTTCTTTGGTGCAATAGATATGCGCATCATTCATGTGCAAACAACGAACCCGCATCAGGCCAAATAATTCACCGCTTTGCTCATAACGGTAACAGGTGCCATATTCTGCCAAACGATAGGGAAGATCTTTGTAGCTTTTCTGCTCCGCATCATATATTTTATGGTGATGCGGACAATTCATTGCTTTCAAATAGTATTTAGTGCCGTCCAATTCCATGGGTGGAAACATACTTTCCTGGTAATAAGGCAGGTGACCGCTGGTAATATATAAATTTTCTTTGGCTATATGCGGGGTTACCACCCGCTTGTAGCCCGCATCTTCCTCCGTTTCTTTCGCCAGTTTTTCCAGTTCCTCAATAATAACCGTTCCATTCGGCATCCACAAAATAAGCCCCGGACCGATATCTTCATCCATTGTAAAAATGCTCAGTTCCTTACCCAGTTTACGGTGATCGCGCTTTTTGGCTTCTTCCAGCATTAATACATAGGCATCCAGCTCTTTCTGACTGGGATAGCTAACCCCATAAACCCTGGTGAGCATTTTATTCTTTTCATTCCCTTTCCAGTAGGCGCCCGAAATACTCGTTAATTTAATGGCTTTAATAAATCCGGTATCCGGAATATGCGGGCCACGACACAGATCAGTAAACCCTCCCTGCGTATAAAAAGTAATATCCCCATCTGTTAGATTACCCAGCAAGTCTAATTTATACTCATCTCCTTTTTCAGTAAAATACCGGGTGGCTTCAGCTTTGGAGATCTCTTTGCGGATATACCGGTTGGCCTTTTTAGCCAGTTCATTCATTTTTTTCTCCAGAATTAACAAATCCTCTTCCGTCATTTTCCTGTTGCCCAGGTCCATATCATAATAAAATCCTTTATCCAAAGCGGGCCCTACCCAAAACTTCACCCCCGGGTATAAGGTTTCAACAGCTTCAGCCATTAAATGGGCAGAAGAATGCCAGAAAGTATTCTGTCCTTCCGCATCATTCCAGGTTAATAATTTTAAAGTGGCATCCATGGTAATAGGTCGCGTAGCATCCCATAACTGGCCATTGATGCTGGCAGCTAAAATTTTTCTGGCCAATCCTTCACTAATTGATTGGGCAATAGCTAATGCAGTACTGCCGGTCTCATACTGTCTTACTGCTCCGTCCGGAAAACGTATATTAATCATGTTATTGTAAGGCAAACTTTTTATTGGAATGCAAAAGTAAAGAATCAAATGCAGACTAAAACGGCTGTTGGCTACTATTTACGGCAAAACCTTAACGGTTCTTTATCAGGGCTTACTATATTGCAACCGTAGATTTGCGCTATGAGATTGAATTTTACCCTTTTCATTCTTTTATTGTTTGTTATTTCTACTTCAAATGCCCAAAAATTAACGGGTATCTGGAGGGGCTATTTTAGTTCATCCAGGGGCCTGTACAATGATGGCTCACGGGTGGAAACGTATAAATATGAGATACAGATTGACCAGCAAACGAACAATGGGATAAAGGGCGTGACCTATTCTTATAAAACAACCGTTTTCTACGGGAAATCGGAACTAAGTGGTATTTATAGGCCTTCTGCAAGGAATCTGCTGATTAAAGAGACTAAACTGCTTGACCTGAAGATTGGGGATAATAGCGAGCCCTGCCTGATGACCTGTTACCTTGATTATTCCAAAATAGGTAAACTGGAAGTGCTGGAAGGTACTTTTATCTCACTCAATGTAAAAAATAAAGCGGATTGTGGCAGTGGTAAAGTATACCTGGAACGCGTGCCTACCTCTGATTTTAAGAAAGAAGATTTTCTGGTAAGGAAAAATACAATCAAACAAACACCAAACAAGGGAAAGCCGGTAGCACAGGCTCCCCCGGCCGGAAAATTGCCTGCAGTTGTTTTACCGGGCAGGAAAATAAATTCAGCTTCCGGTACGCCTAAAACAAATAAACCGCCTCAGGTTCCCATACAAAAACCGGCTGTTGCCAAAAAGCAACCTGAAAACCCTGGTGGAAAAATGAATCCTGTTAATAAGTATCCGAAGAACCTGGCTACCGGTAAAGCAGCAGACAGGATACCCGAACCATTGGTGAATTCAAAAAAAAAGGAAGAAGGTCAAACACAGCAAACAGAAACCTCTTCCAGAAAAATACCTATACCCAGGGTTTTACTTGAAAGAGAGAACAACCTGGTAAGAACCATTACCACCAGTGAAGAAAACATTCAGATTGATCTCTATGATAATGGAACTATTGATAATGATACCATTTCGGTTTATCATAATAACGAATTAGTAATAAGCAATGGCCGATTGACTTATACGCCGATATCGATAAAAATAAAATGCAGCACAACAGATAACCGTCATGAATTAACAGTTGTGGCAGAGAACCTCGGAGACATTCCACCCAATACTGCTTTAATGGTTATTAAATCCGGCAACCAAAGAGAACGGTATGAGATATTCCTCACATCAACAGAACTAAGGAATGCCAAAGTGATCATCAATTTTGTTCCCCAAAAATGATATTGCCACCTGGTGTTCCTGGTTAGATACCTCTCCTACAAAAATCCTGGCAAAAACTGACCAGGTGCCAGCAAACGGCATGAATACTATTTCTGCCTGATGTCTATAGAATCCTTTATCTCACCGCAGGTAAGCATTTTTTTGGGGATATAGGGATTCCTTATTTCGCGTGAATTACTCAACCAGTTAGCACCCTGGTCATAAAAGGCCATCGGACAAAATATATGGTAAATGACTGCTTTGTTGTATTGTACGGTACGGATCAGATCGTACAACTGATCGCTGGCCATCTGAAAAGATTTCCGTTTATTATCCAGTCCCTTCTCCCCTAGTAAACCCTTCAATTCAGCGCTAATACCCTGTGTATAGGTTTGGGCAGTGGCTACTACATTGGTGTCGGCCCGTAACTCCTGCAATGCCAAACTATCCGTAGCCATCATCAATTTTTCGGCATATTCGTTAACCAGCTCTTCGTTTTCAGCCACAAAATTGTCTTTCAGTGCAAAATAATCCGCCAGCAGTATTCCGAAAGATTGGTTAAAAACATCCGAATTAGTGTTTTTTGTGAGCGGAGACTTTGGCTGTGACTCAATTTTGGCTTTTTCATCAGCGGTTCCACAAGCGGAAAGCAGTATGAATGCGGTATATAAAAAACAGCGCCTCATAAAAATAATTTAAACACAAATTTAAAGCAAATAGAATTGGGAGCAGATTGCGTTTACCTTTGCCGCCCTAAATAGTTGTTAAGAGATGTTGATAGGATTACAAAATGTAACTTTTGAGTTTGGTGCCCGGGTGATAGTGGAAGACGCCACCTGGCATATACAACCCGGTGATCGTATTGGTTTGGTTGGCTATAATGGCACGGGCAAATCTACGTTGTTAAAGGTTTTGGTAGGCGAATACACGCCTGCAAAAGGAACTGTGGAAAAGAGCAAAGAAACCACTATCGGCTACTTACACCAGGATCTGCTGAGTTTTGATACCAATGATACTATTACAGAAGTGGCATTGAGCGCTTTTGAAAGAGTGTGCGAACTGGAAAAAGAAATAGAGAAGCTGGGGCATGAACTGGAAAAGGATTCAGAAAATGAAGCCTTACTGATTAACTATACTGATGCGCTTCATGAACTGGATGTGCTGGACGGCTATAATATTCACCATAAAGCGGAAGAAGTTTTGCATGGGCTTGGGTTTGGTAATGATGACCTGACCAGGCCCTATAAAGAATTTAGCGGCGGTTGGCGGATGCGGGTATTATTGGCTAAGATGATTCTGCAACAGCCGGATGTATTGCTGATGGATGAACCTACCAATCACCTGGATTTACCCTCTATTGAATGGCTTGAAAAATACCTGCTCCATTATAAAGGCAGTGTAGTAATTGTGAGCCACGATAAATTCTTTCTGAACAGGATGGTGAATAAAATTGTGGAAATATACCAACAGCAAATTCATATTTATACCGGTGATTATGAATATTACGAGCAGGAAAAACTGATTCGTATTGATATGCAGCAGAAAGCCTTTGAAAATCAGCAGGATTATATTCGCCAGCAGGAACGATTCATAGAACGCTTTAAAGCGAAAGCCAGTAAGGCCGCACAGGCACAAAGCGTACAAAAAAGATTGGATAAAATTGATAAGATAGAAGATGTAAAACTGGAAAGGCCCGATTTACGCATCAATTTTCAGTTAGAAAAAGTACCGGGAAAAGTGTTGGTACAACTGAAAGAGGTGAGCAAAAGTTTTGGCCAGCTTAAAATTGTGGAAGAGGCGGTTGCGGAAATAGAAAGGGGCGACAAGATTGCGCTCATTGGCGCCAATGGTAAGGGTAAATCTACCGTATTGCGGATGATAGCAGGAACAGAACCCTTTGCGGGCGATAGAATATGGGGTCATAATGTAGCCGAAAGCTTTTATGCGCAGCATCAATTGGAAGCATTAACCATGAACCATACCATACTGGAAGAATTACAGCAATGCGGCAGCAAAAAAACAGATGTGGAACTGCGCGCCCTGTTGGGCTCGTTCCTGTTTAGTGGGGATGATGTTGAAAAAAGAATTAAAGTATTAAGTGGTGGAGAAAAAGCAAGGGTGGCATTGGCCAAAACCATTGTGAGTAAAGCCAACTTCCTTATTCTTGATGAGCCAACCAATCACCTGGATATGCACTCGGTTGAGTTGCTGGCCGAGGCGCTGAATAAATATGAAGGCAGTACCATTTTGGTTAGCCACGACCGTTATTTTATTTCCATAACGGCTAATAAAATATGGGAGATCGTAGATTATAAGATCAAAGAATTCAAGGGCTCTTACAAGGAATGGGTGGAATGGAATGAGCGGATGGCAAAGATTGCCGCGGAAAAACAAAAGCTGGGCTATACAGAGGTGAAAACAGCGAGTCTGCCTGCAAAGAATCAAACACAACCGGCCCAAAAACCTGCTGATGCTGTAACTAAATCAAATAAGGAAACTACTCCGTTTGCCAATACCACCATTCATAAAGAGTTACAGAAAGAATTACAAAAAGAACAACGAAAACTTACCAATCTTGAAACGCAGTTAAGCAAGGCCAAAGATGAGCAAAGCAGGCTGGAAGCCGCTTTGGGAGATGCTGCTAATTATTCTGATAAAGATAAATTTGTAACAACAGAAGCCGAATATAAAAGGGCTAAAATTAATAGGGATACTTTAGAAAAAGAATATGAAACCATTTTTGAAAAAGTGATGGAACTGGAATCTCAAATGAGTTAACTCACCCCTTTTACAAAATCGCTCACCAGGTAACTAATCATTTTACCCGTACTATCATTGGTTCTGCCATCAGATAATTTGGTAGCGCCCTCACTGATATGCAGGTAGGCCACTTTACTTTCGGAAGAAGTAAAACTAACAAATTGCCTGGCATGAGACGGTGTAATGCCTACCGGACTGGAGGAGCTGCTTAAGGCATGTTCAATTACATCCAGATCTATTTCAATGCCACAATGGGTATCATCCGTAAACTCGGTTGCATGGCCCACTGCCTGTAAAAAAGTTCTTTTTTCATGCAGAAAAATGTCTTCATAGGTTATGCAATCAACAAAAGGATTATTCACCATATCCATCCATACATTTTGTGGTAAATAATTTTCATGCAGCCCAACCACACAATATTTTTCGAGGTAACCATCTGCTTCTGCATAACTGAAACCATTGCCGGAATGACGGCCTTCCATCGGTCTGAAATCAGCATGGGCATCTAAATTGATGGCATTAATCTGTGCAAGCTGGATAACGCCTGCCTTATATAGCCCTTTGGCTGCTCCTTTAATACAGGGGTAAGAGTTATTATGACCGCCACCAATCACAATCGGTATTTTTTTATTTTGCGTGATGATATGTATCAGTTGTTCCACTTCATCATCAATTGTATTAACCGCATGGCGGTAGGCGGCCAATCGCTCATCAAAATCATGTGCATTTTTTTCGATCAGTTGTTCAATATCGGAAAAATCAAAATGGCCCAATAAAAGAATATTACCTCCTTCCAGGAAATCATTACTCTGGATATTAAGAAAGGATTGCAGAAAAGAGAGCCAGGCAGAATCCGTTCCACCAATACCCATATTGGCTTTTACACCGATGTCTTCCGGAATGCCTAATAATACATAGGTTGAAGCCGACTGTTGCAGGGAAGCTTCCAGTGAAGTATGATCAGCCAATACCTGGATACGTTCTCCCAGCTTCGTTTCAAAACGTCGGATCCTGGTGAGGGATAATACATCTCTTTTGTCATAAAATTTAAAATGACTCATATGGCTGCATTTTACTGGAATGAAACATCAGGCAATAACGCAATCCGGCATCACCCTCTCTCAACCTAAATATACTTCAAATAAAAACACCATTGATCATCACTTTCTCAACCAGGTTGGATCCAAAGGCATAAGGCAAATAAGCTACGGAAGGAATGGGTTTGGTAAAAATGAGATTCGCTATTTTGCCGGGTGTGATACTGCCCAATACCTCTCCCAGATCCATTGCATAAGCACCGTTAAGGGTTGCCGCATTGATGGCTTCTTCAGGTAAGAGTTTCATTTGGATACAGCTCATGGCCACCACCAGGTTCATATTGCCGCTGGGACTGGATCCGGGATTATAATCAGATGCCAGTGCGATGGCACAACCCTTATCCAGTAAAACCCTGGCGGGCTGAAATGGCATTCTGAGAAAGAAAGCCGCGGTAGGCAATAGTGTACCGATGGTTGCTGAACCGGCCAATGCAAGGATCGCATCTTCATCCATGGTTTCTAAATGATCTACGGATAAGGCGCCCAGTGCAACGCCTGCCTGGGTTCCACCGGATGCCCGTAACTGGTTGGCATGAATTTTTGGCCGCAGTCCATAGCTTATTCCGGCACGGCAAATAGTAGTGGTTTCATCCGGACTAAAAAAACCGTCTTCACAAAAAACATCAATATAATCGGCTAATTTTTCGGCAGCGATCTTTGGCAGCATTTCATCAATAACCAGGTTGATATAGCCGGTGTGGTTCTCTTTAAATTCCAGCGGATAAGTATGCGCACCCAGAAAACTGGCTTTAACAGGAATGGGTGATATTTCCTTTAATCGTTTAATCACCCGCAGCATCTTTAATTCACCCGCTACTGTTAACCCATAGCCACTCTTAATTTCGATGGCGCCCGTGCCAAGTTTCATCAGTTCCTGCAAGCGTTGCCAGGCCTGTTCAAATAAAGTATCTTCCGTAGTTGCATTCAATACAGTGGCAGAGTTGAGAATACCTCCACCCTTGGCGGCTATTTCGGCATAACTCAACCCTTTAATCTTATCTACAAATTCTGTTTCCCTGCTGGCTGCAAAAACCAAATGCGTATGGCTATCACACCAGGTAGGTAGTACGGTGGCCCCCTGTGCATCATATACCGGCATAGCGGATGGAAGATGCCCGATGGATGACATCTCGCCATATTCTTTGATCAACCCGTTTTCTACAACCAAAAAAGCGTTCCGGATAACGGGAAGTTGAGACAGTTCTTCGCCCCTTAATAATTTACTTTCAGTTCGAACATTTAGTAACTGGTGTATGTTGGTGATCAGCAGGTTCATGCAGGAAAATTAGACAGATTCTCCTTCCTGGCCAACGGGTTTTCCGGATTAGTAGCAAACAACCTATTTTAAAGGTATAATCAGCACACTTACTTATTGTGCTATGTTCAAAATGGATGGGATGGAACTATCCGCGAAATAAAGCCTTTGGAAAGAAAGTTGTAATTTGCTTTACGTATGGATACTAAATTATCTGTGACCTCCGAAATAGGTACCTTAAAACGGTTATTGGTACATAGTCCGGATAGCGGGCTGGGTAAAGTAGTTCCTTCAAAAGCGCAGGATTGGTTATTTGAAGACATCGTACACCTGGAAACCATACGCAGAAATGAGTATGATTACTATACCAAAATTCTACTCTATTTTCTGGATCCGTCCAAAATAAAAGGGCAGGTGGCTGCTATTGATGCAAAAGAAGCCAGGCGGGATTTTTATAAACCCGACAAACCCGTTTTTTTCCGGTCAGATAAAGTGGTTGAGTTGCAGTGGTTACTCGCCGAAGTGCTGGAAGACAAAGAAATCCAGTCAAGACTGGTTGCATCGGTTTGTGCCATTGAAGGATGTACTTATGAAACACAAAATACGCTGCAGGCATATACCCCCATTCAACTGGCAAAAACATTTATTTCAGGTACCGCTAATAACACAGAGTTGATCTTTGCCCCTATTCCGAATTTTATATTTACACGGGATATTGGCATTACTATTAAAGATCATGTATTATTGAATAAGCCCGCAAAAAAAGCGCGTACCAGGGAAGCCCTGCTGGCCAAGTATATTTTCTTTCATCATTCATTGTTTCGGGGATACCGGAATAATATCATTGAACTGGCCGACTCGCACCATAGTTTTTTAATGCCAAAGGAAGAAGATGATAGAAAGATAACACTGGAAGGCGGGGATATCATGGTTGTAAGTGAGAACCACCTGCTGGTAGGTGTTAGCGAAAGAACCTCTTCTGAAGCAGCCGTTCGCATTACCAATATGATGTTTGAAAAAGGATTAATGGAAAAGGTAACCATCATAAAAATTCCCAGGAAAAGGGATTATATGCATATCGACACTGTTTTTACACAGGTAAAAAGAGATGTATGGGTGATGCTGGGTAATTTTTCGAGAAAAGCGGTAAAACATGAGGATGAAAATGCCATAGAACGCATTCTCGAAATAAAAAAAGAAGAAAAAATAAAAATTTTACAGTTCAGCAAAAAATGCCCGGAAAATCCGGTTTCATTTGAAAGCCTGGAAGATTTGTTAGTGGATATCAGCAAGAATGATCTGCACTGCGAAGGGGAAGTCACGTGCCTTTTTTCGGGGAACAATGAATTCCCTTATAATGCACGTGAACAATGGACGGATTCCTGTAACCTGCTGGCTTTAAAAGAAGGAGTGGTATTGGGCTATGACAGGAATGACAAGACTACTGAAGCCTTTAAAAATGCAGGTTTTACCGTTGTACATGTTAAAGAATTATTGAACCAGCTGGAAGCAGGTACTGTTCAGGTTGAATCGATAGTGGATACTTTAATCCTGATGCCCTCCGCTGAACTGTCGAGGGCCAGGGGTGGTTTTCACTGCATGAGTATGCCTCTCTGGCGTGAACCGGTTGGCAAATAATCAGTTAAACACTAATTAACAAAACCAAAAATCTAAAGATGCAGCATAGTTCTCACCTGTTAATGATCAAACCGGTACATTTCGACTTCAATGAAGAAACAGCAGTGAACAATAGTTTTCAGACGAAATCTGCGGATATTGACATACAGGTAAATGCTTTAATGGAATTCGAAACTTTTATTGCTGTATTGCAATCAAATGGAATTGATGTGACCGTTATTAATGACACCCCGGATCCGCATACACCTGATTCTATATTTCCGAACAACTGGATATCTTTTCATGAGAAGGCAACCGTTTGCCTCTACCCTATGTTTGCCGGAAACAGAAGACTGGAAAGAAAGCAACATGTGCTGGATGAGATACAGAAAAAATTTGGGGTGGATCAAATAATAGACTTAACGGAACATGAGGCGTATCATGCATTTCTGGAAGGAACAGGCAGCATGGTGTTAGACAGGGATCATGCCTTAGCCTATGCCTGCTTATCACCCAGAACCGATAAAAATGTATTGACCGTTTTCTGTGAAAAGCTGGATTACCAACCTGTTTACTTTACCGCTTTTGATTTGGGGAACCAACCCATTTACCATACCAATGTAATGATGTGTGTTGCCGATGCCTATGCAGTGATCTGTTTAGAAACGATACATGATCGTACTGAAAGACAAATGGTGGTAAGAAAGCTAACAGAAACCGGGAAAAAAATTATTGAAATCAGTATTGATCAAATGAATCATTTTGCCGGTAATATGTTGCAGGTACATAATGCGGATGGTACAATTTTCCTGGTAATGTCGTCACAGGCTTTTCGCAGTTTAACTGAGGAACAGATTCTGCAACTGGAAGCATTTAATCCGATCATTCATTCCGATATTACAACTATAGAAACCAATGGTGGCGGTAGCGCCCGTTGTATGATGGCAGAAATTTTTCTGCCATTGAACCCGTATTTGATTTGCTGAAATCATTTTTTACCTGTCAAAGGTTAGTCTCACTCCTTCTTTAAATGATACCGGCTCATACCCAAGTTCTTTTTGTGCCTTATGAATCAGTAACCCCGATTTTTTAGCCCGGATAACTGTTTCAGGAAAGGTATCAGCCGTAACAGGTTCTATCAATGATTGATTCAATCGCAAAACTTCGGCAACAGTCAGCGCCATTTGATAGGGTGATAAACTATCTTTCCCGGCAAGATGGTATTTACCTGTTATTTTTTTTTGGACAACCGTTTCAATTCCCCGGCAAATATCTTCAACATAGGTTGGTGTGCGCACCTGGTCTGTTACTACTTTAATTTTCTTTCCCTGCTCCAGATTTTGCTTTACCCAGTGTAAAAAACTGGGACGCATTCCTTCCCAAAGTTTACCGTAAATAAATACAGGGCGAATAATGGTAAATGGCAGGCCACTATCCATCACCAGTTCCTCGGCCATCAGTTTGCTTTGTCCATAAAAATTTAATGGGTTTGGTATGGCTTCTTCCGCATGCGGGCCATTCTCACCAAATATGAAGTCAGTAGAAATTTGTATAAAATGAGCCTGCAGTTCTTTGGCAAATTGTACTAAATGCCCGGTAGCTTTTACATTATTCAGGAGGCATTGTTCTTTCAGCGCATCACATTCATCCGGTTTACTCATGGCAGCCGTATGAATAATTACAGCAGGTTGGAAATTTTCAAACAAGTTTCGCAGATTACTAACATTACTAACGCTGGTTAGTTCGGATTCCTGGTAAATAATATTTATTTTTTCAGGTATCCTGCGTTGTCCACGCGATACACCCATAACTGTAAACCCTTTGCCTGCAAAGAAAGCAGTCAAATGTTGGCCCAAAAAACCATTGGCTCCTGTAATGATTAGGTTCATTTTACAAGTGTACGAAAAATACAATGTATCTCCAGAACTTGGCATTTACTGGCAAATGCTTATTTTTGCGACTCCGAATAGTTGATACACACTGTATTACACTATGATTACCTTTAATATTTCAATGCACAAAAGAAGAACCAGCAAAATACAATGTCTGCAAAACAAGTAACAAAGATTGGCGTACTAACTTCCGGTGGAGATGCTCCTGGTATGAATGCCGCGATAAGAGCAGTAGTAAGAACAGGACTCTATCATGGACTTGATATTTTCGGAATCATGCGGGGTTTCAGTGGTATGGTGGATGACGATATTTTTCAGATGGATTCCAGATCCGTAGCCAATATCATCCAGCGTGGGGGCACTATTCTTAAAACGGCCAGGAGTAAGGAGTTTTTTGAATATGAGGGACGAAAAAAAGCCTATGCCAACCTTACCAAACGCGGTATTAATGGCCTGGTAATTATTGGTGGAGATGGAAGCTTTCGTGGGGCACAACAATTTAGTCATGAGTTCGATATTCCCTGTATCGGTATTCCAGGTACCATTGATAAAGATATCGCGGGTAGTGATTTTACCATTGGTTTCGACACAGCCGTTAACACAGCAGTAGAAGCCATTGATAAGATCAGGGATACGGCTGATGCGCATGATCGTCTTTTTATTGTAGAAGTGATGGGTAGGGATGCCGGCTATATCGCCCTCCACAGCGGAATTGCCACAGGCGCCGAAAATATACTGATACCTGAAGAAAAAACCGATATTGAAGAATTGGTTGCCTCACTCACCGAAAAAGAAAAAAGACAAAAACTGGTTAACCTGATAGTGGTGGCAGAAGGAGATGAATTTGGCGGTGCCAATGAAATTGCTGCCATCATGAGAGAAAGATTACCCAATGCGGATATCAGGGTTTGTATTCTGGGCCATATCCAGAGAGGTGGCGCCCCTAGCTGCTTAGACAGGCTGATTGCCAGCAGGATGGGCTATCACGCGGTGGAGTGTTTACTGAATGGCAAAATCAATGTGATGGTGGGAATTCTCAACAATAAATTACACTATACCCCCTTAGACAATGCCGTAAAGGCAAAACAAAAAATACCAGATGACTGGTTCAAGATCGCTAAGATCCTGGCCCGATAATTTATAGCTATTTCATTACTAACGATTACCAACCAACCCCCACAAAATGTCAAAGAATCTTGATAAATACCTGCATAGAGAAATGGATAAAAAGGCAGGTGTGGCACACGTAAATCATCGCACAAAGATTGTTGCTACGGTTGGACCTGCCTGCGATACTTATGAGAAACTGCTAGACCTGGTTAAGGCCGGGGTTAACGTTTTCCGTCTTAACTTTTCGCATGGCAGTCATGAAGACAAACTAACTATCATAGAACATATCCGTAATATCAATATAGCTGAACCATACAATATTGCCATCCTCGCAGATCTTCAGGGCCCCAAACTACGGATAGGTGAAATTGAAAATAATTCATTAACAGTAAAAGCAGGTGACGTATTAACCTTTACGAATGAAAAATGTGTAGGTACACTTGAAAAGATTTATGTGTCATATCCAAACCTGGCTGGTGACGTTGTGATGGGTAATATCATTATGATTGATGACGGTAAGATTGAAGTGAAGGTTGTTGGGATTGAAAAAAATGGCGATGTAAAAGTGCTGGTTACTTTAGGCGGCATCTTATCTTCTAAAAAAGGGATCAATCTGCCCGACACTAAAATATCCTTACCTGCCTTAACTGAAAAAGACCTGGCCGACCTGGAATTCATTATTGAACAGAACTGCGACTGGGTAGCACTGAGTTTTGTGCGCAGTGTAAAGGATATCGTTATTTTAAGAAGTAAGCTGGCAGAGAAAAAAAGCAAAACAAAAATTATTGCTAAAATAGAGAAACCGGAAGCCCTTTTAAATATACGTGATATCATTTTAGAAAGTGATGGTATTATGGTGGCCCGTGGTGATTTGGGTGTAGAGCTTCCTGTTGAACAAATTCCATTAATTCAGAAAGAACTGATACGTAAATGCCTGCATCGTGCCAAGCCTGTTATTGTGGCCACGCAAATGATGGAAAGCATGATTGACCGGGTAAAACCTAACCGTAGTGAAATTACAGACGTTGCCAATGCCGTACTGGAAGGGGCGGATGCTGTAATGCTAAGCGGAGAAACGGCTACCGGCCAGCACCCCGTGCTGGTGGTTGAAACCATGCGTAAAATTATTGCGGAAGTAGAAAAAAAAGAATACCGGTATAACAGGGAGGAGGATCTTAAACCCCAACCACATTCTCCTTCTTTTCATAGTGATGCCATCTGTTATAATGCCTGTAAAATATCTGATGATGTGGATGCAAAAGCCCTGATTGGCATGACACAAAGCGGCTATACCGCCTTTATGCTCAGCAGTTACAGGCCCCTATCCCCTTTATTTATTTTTACCAAAGAAAAATCACTGGTAAACCAGCTTAGTTTAAGTTGGGGTGTACGTGCCTTTTATTATTCAGAGGAAGATAGCCTGGATGATATCATTAACGACCAGATTAATATCCTCAGGGAAAGAGGGTTCCTCCATCCGGGAGATGTTGTGGTAAATACCGGAAGTACCCCCGTTGATCAGCATTTACCTACCAATATTATCAAGCTCACCAAAGTTGTGTAGATAAGATTGTACAAAATAGTAAAAAAGATTCCTCCTCAAAGAGGAATCTTTTTTATTTTCAGGTTTCTAAATCACCCCCCCTATGAAAAATATCTTTCAGTTACTCCTTCTCCTCTTACCCTTTTCAGCAATCTCCCAGAATGCCGATTCGGCCTGGATCGTAAATAATTACACAAAAAAAGAAGTTACCATCCCCATGCGCGATGGGGTAAAACTCTTTACCGTTATTTATGCGCCCAAAGACATTTCAGAAAAACATCCCATCCTGCTAACCCGTACACCCTATTCCTGTTCGCCTTATGGAGAGGGTAAATTTGCCGGCTTCTGGAATAACCCCCGCAAATATTTTCTGAAAGAAAATTATATCTATGTTATACAGGACGTTCGCGGACGCTGGATGAGTGAGGGACAATTTGTAGATGTTCGTCCGTATAACAACCATAAAACCAGCAATACAGATATTGATGAAGCCAGTGATGCTTTTGATACCATTGACTGGCTAACCAAAAACGTGGCGAATAACAATAACCAGGTAGGTGTATTCGGCACTTCCTACCCCGGCTTCTATGCTGCCATGGCAGCCTTAAGCAATCACCCATCACTAAAAGCGGTTAGTCCGCAGGCGCCCGTAACCGACTGGTTTATTGGTGATGATTTTCACCATAACGGGGCTTTTATGATGATGGATGCTTTTGGTTTTTATTCGGGCTTTGGCAAACCAAGGCCACAACCTACTACCATCGGATCTACCGGGTTTGATTACCCGGTAAAAGATAATTATGCGTTTTTTTTACAAACAGGTCCCCTACCGGAACTCACCAAGCTGATGGGTGATAGCATTGCTTTCTGGAAAGACCTGATGAATCATCCGGTAAATGATACGTGGTGGAAAGCAAGAAATGACAGAAATTTTGTACAAAATATATCACCCGGTATTGCCACGCTGGTAGTAGGTGGATTATTTGATGCGGAAGATTGTTTTGGTGCATGGAAATTGTATGAGGCCATTGAAACCAAAACAAAAAATAATAACAAACTGGTAATGGGTCCGTGGCACCATGGCCAATGGGGAAGATTTGATGGATCTTACCTTGGAAATATCAAATTCAACAGTAATACCAGTGAATGGTTTGGTAAAAATATTGAACTTCCCTTCTTTAATTACTACCTGAAAGGCAAAGGTTCTCCTGAAACGATCAAAGAAGCCACCATATTCTTCAGTGGCAGTAACGAATGGAAGCAGTTACCACAATGGCCCCCTGCTAATAGTACGCCAACAGCCATGTATTTGAAAAATAAGGGTGAACTAAGTTTTGAGAAAGCTACGACTACGGTTCCCTCCTTTGCAGGTTATACAAGTGATCCTGCAAAACCGGTTCCTTATACAGAGGATGTTCATCTTTCCAGAACCCAGGAGTATATGCTCGATGATCAGCGTTTTGCGGCAAGAAGGCCTGATGTATTGGTATTTCAGACAGGCATTTTAAAAGAAGATCTAACTTTGGGCGGGCCAATTGTAGCCGATCTGATGGCTTCGGTATCCGGTACCGATGCGGATTTTGTGGTAAAACTGATTGATGTTTTTCCGGATGATTTTAGTTATGAAACCCCACTAAAAAACGATTACCCGATGAGTGGCTACCAGATGCTGGTTCGGGGTGAAGTAATGCGTGGAAAGTTTCGAAACAGTTTTGAAAAGCCGGAAGCCTTTGTTCCCAATAAACCAACCCGGGTAAAATATAGCTTACCGGATATTGCACATACCTTCAAAAAAGGGCATAGGCTAATGATTCAGATTCAGGGTAGCTGGTTTCCATTGGTAGATATGAATCCACAAACATTCACCGATATCTATCATGCACAAAAAACCGATTTCAGAAAAGCGGATATCCGCATTTATCACAATAGCTCAAAAATTATATTACCTGTTATAAAATAGCGTTAAAACTTAGTGATCAATGAAACAACGATTGATCACTAAGTTTTAACGCTATTAGTATATTGGGTAATACTTAGAGCCTGTACCTTTGTACCCAGCTAAACAATCTTCGATTATGGTAGATTCTCTTGAAAAAATTCCGGTAAAAATATTTTCCGATGTGATCACCGGCTCAAAATTTGTAGCCGATGAAATTGCCAAACTCATTCGCGAAAAAAGCGGCAGAAACGAAACCTGCGTGCTGGGAATGGCTACCGGCGCCACTCCTATCTACCTGTATGCCGAGCTGGTTAGAATGCATCGTGAGGAAGGATTGAGTTTTAAGCATGTCATCACTTTTAACCTGGATGAATACTACCCGATAGAAAAAGATGCCTACCAGAGTTACTGGAGCTTTATGCATCGCCATTTATTTAATCATATCGACATTGATCCTGCCAACATACATATCCCCAATGGCAGCTGGCCAAAGGCAGAGATTAAAAAATATTGTGCTGACTATGAAAGTGAATTAGAGAAAGTGGGTGGTATTGACCTGCAGTTGCTGGGTATTGGCCTAAATGGACATATCGGTTTTAATGAACCCGGTTCCAGTATCTCTTCAAAAACAAGGTTAATTAACCTGGATAACCTTACCCGTATTGCCAATACCTACGAGTTTCAGAATATTTCGAAAGTGCCCAGACTGGCGCTAACCATGGGTATCAGTAATATTTTACAGGCAAAGCGAATTTTACTGATGGGCTGGGGACAAAAAGCTTCCATTGTTGCCAAATCTGTAGAAGGCCATATTACAGAACATATTCCGGCCAGCATACTGCAGCAACATCCTGATTGCACTTTTATTGTAGATGAATCCGCGGCTGCAGATCTTACCCGTATAAAATCTCCTTGGCTTACGGGAGAATGTACCTGGACACCTAAGATGATCAAAAGAGCCGTAGTGAACCTGGCGCTAAAACTGGAAAAACCAGTGTTGAGCCTTACAGCTAACGACTATCTCGAAAATAGTTTATCAGATTTATTGATAGAAAAAGGAGATGCCTACGAGATCAATCTCCAGGTATTTTATCTTCTCCGCGACAGTATCACCGGATGGCCGGGGGGTAAACCCAATGCACTTCTACCGGCTCACCCGGAAAGAAGTGTACCGCACCCAAAAAAAATTGTAATTTTTTCTCCCCACCCCGATGATGATATCATCAGTATGGGTGGCACTTTTATGCGGTTACACGACCAGGGGCATGATGTACAGGTAGCTTATCAAACCAGTGGCAATATTGCGGTAGCAGATGAATTTGTAACCCGTTTTATAGATTTTGCCGTTGGCTTTGAAGAAATGTTTGGTATAGACAATAAGAAAACCCGGTCTATCATGAAGGAAGCCCGGGAATACATTTCCAATAAACAAAAAAACCAGGCAGACACTGATGAAATCCGGTCTATTAAAGGATTGATACGGAGGTGTGAGGCAAAAGCCACCTGCAGGTATGTAGGACTGGCTGAAGACCATTGCCATTTTATGAACCTGCCCTTTTATGAAACAGGCGCCATTGAAAAAAAACCAATGAGTGAAGAAGATGTACTGATTACGATTGAATTATTGAAGAAACTAACACCACACCAGATATACTGTGCCGGCGATCTTGCAGACCCGCATGGAACCCATAAAGTTTGCCTGGAAGTTATTTTTGAAAGTTTACGAAGATTGAAAGCAGCCGGTGAGCCCTGGATAAAAGATTGTTGGGTATGGTTATATAAAGGCGCCTGGCAGGAATGGGATATTTCAGAAATTGAAATGGCCATTCCTATGAGTCCTGACCAGGTGATGAAAAAACGTTTTGGCATTTTTATTCATCAGTCACAAAAAGACATGGTACCCTTTCAGGGGAAAGACAGCCGTGAATTCTGGCAGCGTGCCGAAGACAGGAACGCGAATACCGCTAATCTCTATGCAGCATTAGGTTTAACCAAGTATGCAGCCATGGAGGCATTTGTAAGATGGCATTATTAAATGAGAGTAGCTATTTTTGAATGATGGAAGAACAGCCCCTTGCTGCAAATAGGCAGGCAGATACCTGGAAGATTGCCTGGCATACTCCGGTATACAGGATTAAAATTATAATTGGAACGATTGTATTGATTGCCGTACTAATGGCATTACCCTATTTTTTTGCCTACATTGAACTGATTAATGGCATGCAGTTTAATGACAGGCTACTGCAGCTAATTCCACCGAGGGATATATCCATTGCCATGTTCATCATTATCTGGTCAATGACGGGTTATACTGCCTACCGTTGTACACAAAGTCCTTCCCTGTTTATTGTAGTGCTCTATTCACTCATACTTCTATTGCTATCCAGAATGATTACGATAAGTATTTTTCCACTCAATCCACCGATGGGACTGATTCCGTTGAAAGATCCCCTTAGTAATTTATTCTATGGAGGCACCCGGGCTTTTATCACAAAAGATCTTTTTTATTCGGGCCATACTTCAACCCAGTTCTTACTATTCCTTAGCCTGCAAAAAAGAAAAGAGAAAATCCTGGCGCTATTGGCAACGGTGGCGGTAGCCATACTGGTATTAGTACAGCACATACATTATACAATCGATGTATTGGCGGCATTTATCATTACGTATATTATTTACCTGCTGGGAAAGAAAGTGGCGAAGTACTGAGTTAAGGTAAGTCGTCCTACGCTTAAAATACTTCTCCTAACTGAAGATAAAATCCATTATTTTTTCCCTGCCCAATGCCATAATCTATCCGAAGGTTCAATTTTTCTTTTTTATTCAAAGCAAATCTGATACCACCGCCGTAAGAAAATTTAAAGTCGTTCAGCGAATAGTCTCTCAGTTGATTACTTACATTTCCGCCGCCGGCAAAAGCAACCGCGCTAAATCTTTTGTAAACAGGAAACCTGTATTCACCCTGGATGACAAGCTGGTTCATATCCTTATATCTTCCTTCATAATACCCCCTCATTTTGTTGGCGCCACCAAATGATGCCAGGCTACGAACAGGTACTTCACCGGTATTATTGAAACTGAAAAACTGCAGCGCCAGTACCTGTTTGCTAAAGATGGGAAAATATTTTCTGAGGTCGAGTACAAAATTGGTGTAATTGAATTGTGAACCCAGTATTTTATCGAAATGATTGAAAGAAAACTGGCAAAAAACCCCATTATCAGGTGCAAAGGCGTTGTTTCTTTTATCGTAGGTAAGGCTGGCGCCCAAACCGGCAATTAGATACCCATCACGACCGGGTACTTTCAATTGTTCAAAGAGCCCCCCTGCCTGGTAAGTAACCTTCCATACTTTTTGCATTTCAAATAAAAGACCAGCAAACAAATGGGGGGCTAGTTTTCGTAAAACATGCAGGTAAACATAGTACTGTTTAAATTGATAGGGTTCTTCTGCATTATCAGGTGTATGGGTTCCGATACCCCAGAATTTATCTGGGTAAGAGCTGAAAGAGATTTGTTCATTCACAATATATTTTTCCTTGTCAAAATATTGCGAACCATTAATAGCGGTAACCAATTGTTTTTTGGCAGAGTACAATAATAGTAGCTGCAGGTTTGAGGTTCTGGAAACAGTGTCTTGTTTGGATAAATGAAAAGTGTAAGAACCGGCGGTTCCGAATGACCATCCGGTTTCTATAGAGCGGGCCACCACCGGAAATACCATCAAATGTTTTGGTTTACCGGAGTCATTTTGGGCATAGATAACCGTATTCATTGCCAAAACCACCCATAGTATGCGCATCCATCGAAATATCATAGGTTCATTTTATACGATAACCGGTGTAAATTAACCTGTTATACCTTACCTGTGGCAGAACGATGAACAAAATGACTATTTTTATCATCTGCAAAAAGTATTGCTTCAAGGTATTTAATAATAATTAATTAACATTACAGTTGTCATTAAAGAAAAGAGGGAACCGAATGAAAAAGTGGGATAGTTATTTTCAGGTGGGTGATGCTGTTACAACTGAACAGTTGGATTTTTTTGATGAGCATGGTGTAATTGTATTCAGGAATTTTATCAGTAAAGAACAAGTAGCAACCTATCTGGCAGAATGTAAACGCCTTGAACTGTTATGGATTGAGGAAGAAAGGGCAAAAGTGAATGGCGTTCCTTTAAAATTCGGAAAGAATGCAGATGGTTCTAAAACCATACAACGGCTTTGTTTCAGTTCTTTGTTTAGTAAAGAATTGCATGAGCTGTTAGATGATCCGCGCCTGCAGTTGTTAAAGGCATTTCTCTACCCTTATGAGGGCCGTATCGCGGAAAATGAGAAAGACGGCCTGGTAATCAATAATTATATCAATACCCCTACCAGTAGTTTTACGCAGATGGGTTGGCATACGGATGCCCCCCGTGATCTTTTTCTTGGCCAGAAAATCATGCCCATGCTGAATGTAGGCATCCATCTGGATGATTGCCCTTTTGAAAATGGCGGATTACGTGTGATACCCGGAACACATAAACAAAACATGTTGAAATTACTTTTTGCGAAGAAGTATTTTATTGATAACAACGAAGACAGCCGTGAGGTAGGGTTCAATATCCGGGCAGGTGACCTGTCTGTTCACGATGGCCGGTTATGGCACCGCGTTAAACAATCACCCTTATTTGGAGAAGAAAGCCGCAGAAGGGTAATGTATGTACCATTTATTACGGGCAGGTACCAACCAAAACATGAGAAAAGTAAAACACCCTTCTATCATCGGTTTACGGGAAAAGTTCACCATTAAACGGGTTTACCTACAGTATGTCATACGCAATTATTACCGGCGCCAGTAAAGGAATAGGCAAATCCATTGCGGCCGAACTGGCCTCCAGGCAAATAAACCTGCTTCTGATAGCCAGGTCGGGGCCGTTATTACAGTCAATTGCCGAAGACCTGGCCAAACAGTATGGAATCAAAACAGACTGGCTAGCCATTGATCTCTCTGCTACTGAGGCGCCGGAACAAATAATGGCCAGGGTAAAAGACAGGGGATACCCCGTTCATATATTGGTAAACAATGCCGGTTATGGCCTTAGCGGGGCATTCAGCGGGTATTCAGCCGCGGAACATACTGCAATGATGCAGGTGAATATGAATACCCCTATCGCACTCTCAGCGCTGCTGATCCCCGAATTAATAAAATACCCTAAGAGTTATATCCTGAATATAGCCAGTGCTGCCGCTTACCAGGCCGTTCCGGGATTAACGGTATATGCCGCTACAAAGTCGTTCCTGCTCAGTTTCAGCCGTGGATTGCAATATGAGCTTCGCAATACCCCTATTTCGGTTTCTGTGGTTTGTCCGGGTGGCACCGATACCGATTTTGCCAGCAGGGCCAATGTAGGCGCCAAAGCCATTAAAGCGGGCGAAAAGCTGAATATGACAGCAGAAGCAGTGGCCAAACTGGCTGTAGATGCCATGTTTAGCGGAAAAACGGAGACAATTACCGGGTTCATTAATCAATTGGGCAGTTTCCTTACCTGGCTATTGCCCAAAAAACTGGTAGAAAAAGTGGCTGCGGGTATCTATAAACAGGATTAATTAGGACTAAGTTCATGATATAGGTTTTGCCAATTCTTTTTTTGATATTATATTTGCAGCCCTAAACAGGAAATGGCTGCGTAGCTCAACTGAATAGAGTACCTCACTACGGATGAGGGGGTTTCAGGTTTGAATCCTGACGCGGTCACTTTAAAAGGTCCTACTTTTTAGTAGGACCTTTTCTTTTTAAATACTTATCAGGCACAAAACATGTGATGTATCCGACTGTTCCCTCACTATTTTAATGCTTTATAATACAAGTTTCTTACTTCAACCAGCATATGATCATTATGGCATTGGATAGCAAACTGGCCCTCTTTGTATTCCTCATCAGCGTGTGTCATTACCAGAGAATCCTTTACCCAAATTTGAATAAGGCTTCCCATGGCTTTTACCCGCATCTGAAACCATTCGCCATCTTTCGTAAGCAAGGCCGATGCTTTGCCGGTTGGTGTTGCGGGTTTCCATAACCACCCGGTAGAGGCTTCCTGGTTATTACATATTTGCGCTTCATATCCTTCGGGAAAACTATTTGGATCATCTTTTTGCGGGTGCGCCCTAAAGTATAACCCGCTATTGGCTCCCTTTCCTTTATTAGTTATCCGGAATTCACCCTTTATTTCAAAATTTTTCACCACGGGATCTGCATAAATATGGCCACGCCCTCCTTCACCAAACAATACACCATCCCTAACCGTCCATACCGCGTCACCTCGGCTGGTAAAACCGGTCAGGTCCTTTCCATTAAACAGTGAAATCCAGTCTGGTTGCATCTTTGGCAAATCAGGTGCTATGGCAGTTTTGCTGTTACCAATAAAGCAAAATAAGACTGCAATAATAACAAGCAGGGAGCCGGCCTTGAATTTCATAAGCATGTATGTAAAGTATAAAAAACTATTTATAGAGCTAAAAGATGGGCAACTATTTTAAAATAAAAATCAGGTATCATCTACTAAAAGGATAGGTATATTTGATAAGACTAAATATAAGAAATATATTTAGGATACAGGACCAGGACTTTTAAAAGAGTGCATTTCATTTTCTAATTTTTTTTGCCCCACTCAATCATTGGTTTATCATTCAATTTATACATTCACTTCAAATACACGGGTTATGAAGGATAAAAAAAAGAAATTATGAGGTACCCATGTAAACGGTATGTGCCATTTTTACAAATGCCCTTATCTATCATTCCTAATCAGGCTTTGAAGCAATAAATGATACCCTACATGAAACCCATTGTTCAGATATCCCTCGATCTTACTAATATTGATGAAGCCCTGGAAACGGCAGCCATGGCCATGCGGGCAGGTGTTGACTGGTTAGAAGCAGGTACACCGCTGCTATTGGCTGAAGGTTTGCATGGTGTGAAAAAATTGCGGGAAGCTTTCCCCGGCATACCCATTGTAGCCGACCTTAAAACAATGGATGGCGGGTACCTGGAAGTAGAGATGATGGCCAGGGCCGGAGCTACACATGTGGTAGTGATGGCCCGTGCGCATGCGGAAACCATAAAATGCGTGGTTAAAGCAGGCCTTGATTTTGGCGCCAAAGTGATGGGTGATAACCTGGGATGTGCCGATATGATCGCAGCCGCGAAATGGCTGGAAGACCTTGGTTGCGATTACGTAATACATCATATTGGTTATGATGAACGAAGAGGTATTGCCGCGCAGGGTTTACGAATGCCAAGTCCTTTAGATCAATTGAAAGAAGTTGTAAATGCCGTACAGATACCTGTACAGGCTGTTGGGGGCTTATCGCTGGAACAGGCCATACAATGCCCTTCCTATGGCGCACCATTGGTGGTATTGGGCGCACCGCTTACGATTGACGCGGATGCTTTTAAAACAGCCGGTGGCAACCTGGAAGATTCCCTTCGTTTGATCTGTGAAAAAATTCACGCGTATGGCGATGTGGCCATTCATAAATATTAGTTCAACCTGTAAATACCTTCTTATACATGAGTACAAATAGTGTATCCGCCGCAGTGGTAAATTATGCACCCGAAAAAGGATCTGTAGAAATCAGGGAAATAGCCAAACCGGAAATAGGTGAAGAGGATGTATTGCTGGAAGTAGTGAATGTAGGCGTTTGCGGAAGCGACCTTCACCAGTGGACAGCGGACCATAGCTGGCCCGTAAATTATCCGGTTGTACTCGGGCATGAATTTGGCGGCTATATCATAGCATTGGGCAGCAGGGTTACCGGTTGGAAAGAAGGTGACCGGGTAGTGAGTGAAACCGCTGCCATCATTAACCCCAACAGCCCTTTATCCAGAACAGGATTGTACAACCTTGATCCCGATAGAAAAGGTTTTGGCTACGGCGTAAACGGGGCCATGACAAAATTTGTTAGGGTACCGGCAAGGTGCCTGCACCATATACCCGATACCCTTCCTTTTGAACAGGCATGCCTTACAGAACCCTGTTGTGTGGCTTACAATGCCGTGGTAGGAAATGCACATATCAGGCCCGGAGACAGGGTGATTGTTCTTGGCCCGGGCACGATTGGTATTCTTTGTGCCGCTATGGCAAAATTATGTGGAGCAGAAGTTGCTATTGTTGGATTGGAGAATGACCGTAACCGTTTAAACATTGCCAAACAATACGGTTGTGAGGCCATTACAGGTGATGCCACAGAATGGGCCAAATGCAGGGATGGCTTAGGCGCCGATTTTATAATTGACGCGGCAGGTGCAAGCATCACCCTGAAGATTGCTTTGCAACTGGTAAGGCCCAATGGCCATATTACTAAGGTAGGCTGGGGACCGCAGCCCCTGGGCTTTTCATTAGATCAGTTGGTACAGAAAAATGTAACCCTGCAGGGCAGCTTCAGCCATAACTGGCCCATATGGGAAAAAGTAATCGCGCTACTGGCCAGCGGTCAGTTGGATGTAAAGCCTATCATAGGCGGCGTATGGCCCATTACCGAATGGCAGGAAGCTTTTGAAAAAATGCACAAGGGCGATATTGTAAAAAGCGTACTTAAACCTGTATAAAATGCGTTTACAAAATAAAGTGATCATCGTTACCGGCAGCACTACGGGTATTGGAAAAGCCATTGCTATACGTTGTGTGGCAGAAGGCGCTAAAGTGGTGATACATGGATTGGAAGAAGCATGGGGCCATGAGGTATTGACAGAACTGGGCAGCGGCAATGCCGTACTGCATATTGAGGACCTGCGTGCGGATGGCGCACCGGAACGCCTGGTACAACTGGCTGTACAAACATTTGGAAAGTTGGATGCTGTAGTTAATAATGCAGCCATAGTTGCCTCATCAAATTTACAAACCACAGACAAACTATTTTTACAAAAGTTGCTGGAAGTAAATACCATTGCCCCTTTTTTATTAGTTAAAGCAGCGCTCCCCTATTTAACAGAACAACAGGGTTGTGTATTGAATATAGGTTCTGTAAATGCCTATAGTGGCGAACCTAACCTGCTTGCTTATAGTGTTTCCAAAGGTGGATTGATGACATTAACGCGTAACCTGGGCGATACACTTCACCGCGAAAATAGGGTAAGGGTAAACCAGATCAATCCGGGTTGGGTATTAACAGAAACAGAAAGGGAAAGAAAGAAACAACATGGACTGGCAGATGATTGGTATAAGGACCTTCCTGCTGTTTATGCACCTGCGGGCCGCATTTTATGGCCCGCCGAAATTGCGGCGGCAGCCATATACTGGCTGGCAGATGAAAGCGGCCCCATTAGTGGTCAGGTGGTTGACCTTGAACAATATCCTTTTATTGGCCGTAACCCTCCAAAAGATGGTTCTACCATTCCGGCAAATTCGAAAAAATAATAAAGCGTATACATGCCCCAATTAGCCGTATTCCCCAAAGCATTTATGCAGGCACTTTGTAAAGATGGCACCATGCGTGTTTCTGAATGGATTGAGCTGGCTGTTTTATTGGATATAGAAGGCCTGGAATGGTATGCCGGATTTTTAGAAATGAATGATGATCGTAACTGGCCCGAATTTCGAAAGCAGGTGGAAGGACATGGTAAAGTTATTCCTATGATGTGCTGTTCGCCAGATTTTACACATCCCGATAAAGCATTCCGTGACAAAGAGATGGTGAAACAAAAAAGATGGATTGATATGACGCATACTTTAGGCGGTTCCTATTGCCGTGTATTGTCTGGCCAGCGCAGGCCCGGGCTCTCTATGGATGAGGGTATCCGGCTGGCAGCCGACTGTATAAATGATTGCCTGCCTTATGCACAGGAAAGAAATATTACGCTCATGATTGAGAACCATTATAAGGATGATTTCTGGACCTATCCTGAGTTTGCACAAAAAATGGATGTGTTTTGCAAACTGGTGAATAGTATCCATCATCCTTTTTTTGGGGTAAACTATGATCCGAGTAATACCTATTTAGCGGGTGAGGACCCCATTGAATTATTGAAATGCATATCTAACCGGGTAGTTACCATGCACGCGAGTGACCGGTATTTAAAAGAAGGCACCATTGATGACCTGCGCAAAGAAGAAGGCGGTGCAGAAGGCTATGCAAAGCGGCTGAGCCACGGTGAAATTGGCAAAGGGCTGAATGATTATGAGGCTATTTTTACCGAATTGAAACGGGTGCATTTTAATGGATGGATCAGCATAGAAGATGGAGTAGATGGAATGGATCAACTGGAGCGCAGTGTTGCATTCCTCAGAAAAAAAATGCAGCAATACTGGCCCGCCTAACATTAACGAAAGCCTACAATTTGTTAGTGTTGGATTAAGAAGGAGGTATTTCAATAAAATCATATCTTGCCAAAACAACCCATTTACTATTTACCCTTTCATCCTATGCATAAAAAATTATTTCTTCTTTTCCTGACTATTTCTTTGTTCGCAACCGCACAGCAAAAGCAAATCTTAACAGATACAGCCCTGCTTACTTTGGTGCAAAAACAAACCTTTACCTATTTCTGGAATTTTGCACACCCGGTTAGCGGTATGTCCAGGGAACGCAGTAATGTAGCCTATAATTATGGGAATGAAGTGGTAACAACGGGTGGAACCGGCTTTGGTATCATGTCTGTTATTGTAGCGGCGGAAAGAGGATGGATTGGCCGGGATACCGCGGCCAAACAACTACTAAAAATTACCAACTTCTTATTAAAATCCGATTCTTATCATGGTGTTTTCCCACATTGGCTAAATGGCGAAACAGGAAAAACCATTCCTTTCAGCAGGAAGGATGATGGCGCCGATTTGGTAGAAACCTCCTATTTATTTCAGGGTCTGTTATGTGCCCGGCAATATTTCGATAAAAAAAATGGGGTTGAAACCGACTTGCGCAACCGCATTAACTGGATGTGGAATGATATTGAATGGAACTGGTTTACCAAAGGCGGAGAAGAAGTGTTGTATTGGCACTGGAGCCCCAATAACGGGTGGGCCATGAATTTTCCGGTGAAGGGTTTTAATGAATGTTTGATCATGTATATCCTGGCCGCTTCCGGTGAACGATACCCGGTTAGTTCGGCAGTGTATCATCGTGGATGGGCACAAAGCAATTTTTTTAAAAACGGAAAAACATTTTTAGGGTATCAACTGCCCCTGGGCTTTGACTATGGGGGACCCTTGTTTTTCTCACAGTATTCATTCCTGGGGCTGGACCCCCGTGGATTAAAGGACCAATATGCTGATTATTGGGAACAAAATAAAAACCATTCGTTGATTAATTATGCTTATTGCCTCTCTAACCCTAAAAAATTCAAAGGCTATGGTGAAAATTGCTGGGGCCTAACAGCCAGTGACACCTATAATGGCTATGATGCACACTCTCCTACCAATGACCATGGAACCATTACACCAACGGCGGCTTTATCCGCTATAGTTTATACACCGGAACAATCCATGAAAGCATTAAAGCATTTCTATTATGATATGGGAGATAAAATATGGGGAGAATATGGCTTTACAGATGCTTTTAATGAATCGCAAAACTGGTATGCCAAATCTTATCTTGCCATCGATCAGGGTCCTGTTATTGTGATGATAGAAAATTACAGAACCAGGTTACTCTGGAACCTGTTTATGAGTTGCCCTGAAATAAAAACCGGGTTAAATAAATTAGGGTTTGAAAGTCCGCATACCCAAAAACAGCAACCATGAAGATCCTGCTCTGGTCGATCGGAAAACCACATGACGCTTATGCCAAAGCGGGCATTGAAGATTTTACCAAAAGGATTAATAATTATTTTACTGCCGAATGGCATATTTTTCCACCACCAAAGAATGCCGGTCTTTTAGCCGAAGCGGACCTGAAAAAAGCGGAAGCAGCCATTATTCTTACACAGGTGCAAAAAGACGATTACCTTGTATTGCTGGATGAAAGGGGCAAACAGTTGCATTCTCCGGAACTGGCTCAATGGTTACAACAAAGGGCCAATGAAAGCAATAAAAGAATCGGGTTCCTGATTGGCGGGGCTTTTGGGGTAGATGACACTGTAATGAAAAGAGCTGATTTTACCTGGAGTTTGTCGAAGCTTGTCTTTCCACACATGCTGGTGCGATTGATTTTGGCAGAACAGGTGTATCGTGCGTGTACTATTCTTAGGAATGAAAAATATCATCACCATTAAACTATTAAATTGCATCCATGTTTACCATAACCATGATCATTTTACTGCTTACCTGTGTAACCTCATTCATAGCATTTTCGAATGAGAGTATTACCAACGAGCTGATTTTCTACCCTACGGCTGTTTCTAATCATAACCAATGGTACCGGTTTATTACCTGTGGATTTATTCATGCGGATATCATGCACCTGGCTTTTAATATGTATACTTTTTACCTGTTTGGCAATTTAGTGGAAAGGGCCTTCAGTAACATATTCGGAGATGCCGGCAAAGCGCTGTATATCATTCTTTACATTGCCTCACTGGTGGTTTGTTTATTACCCACTTACTTCAAACACAAAGACAATTACCATTACAGAAGCTTAGGGGCATCCGGTGCGGTGTCTGCGGTAATATTTGTGGGCATATTTTTATACCCAACCATGGGCCTTGGTATCTTTCCCATTCCTGTTAATATTCCAGCCTTTATTTTCGGGCCCATTTACCTGGCCATATCCGCTTACCTGGCCAAAAAAGGACATGGCAATATCAATCATTCCGCACATATCTGGGGCGCATTATTTGGTATTGTATTTTTACTCATTACCAGCCAGTTTCTGAGCGCTTTCAGACCCATTGAAAATTTTATCAGTGAAGTGAGTGGCTATTTGAGGTAAGTAATATGCAGGCAATTTTTTGTTTGACCTGTAATCTTACAGCGATTGTCTAACCTGTATCCTACTACCCATAGTATGCGTTGATTACTTTCTAATACCCATACTTTTTCCTTGTCCGTTTTTGATAATTTCAGGTCAATGAGAAAACGGCTTAGTTTCTTTTTCTTTTGCATACCCAACGGATAAAAATAATCACCTGTTTTGGCTTTTCGCAAGAGCAGGGGATATTGAATAGCAGCCAGATCAATAAAGGCTTCCTGCTGCGCGTTAACTGTCTTTAGTATACAGTCTGCCGTTACACCAGGCAGGTCACTGGTGTGCGTTATTAGTAATGATCCATTTTGAAAGTGAATAGAGGTATCCTCTTTTTCAATAAGAATATGCTGTGCGGTAGTATCGTTATTGGGTGCAATAATCATCCAGTTTCTATTGCGGATAATACGATAGGTGAGCGAAGAAATATAACTGCCATTCTCCGCATCCAGTAATTTGATCACTTCAGTTGTTTGCGCCGCGGTAAACCCGTAGGGCTTGATGAGTTCCCAGGTAATGGTATGCAGTGGATTTATTTTTTTCCATTTCAATACCGGTATATGCCACTCTGCTCCTTTTTGTTCAACTAATTTACCAATATGCAGTTGAACGGCCTGCTGATACAAAACCGCTGCTTCGCGGAAACGATCGGCATTATGTAACAGGTTCTCTTCTACCGTCGGAAACACTTCCCTGATCTCAGGCAGTAACCTGTTACGAAAAAAATTGCGGGTGTATTTATCAGACGCGTTGGATGAGTCTTCCACAAAATTCAATCCTGCTGCCTGTGCGTATTCCAGTAAGTCGGTTTTTCTGAAACAAAGCAATGGCCTTAGCAGCCTGCGTTCTGTTAACAGGGGTTGTATACCTGTTAACCCCTGTATACCTGTGCCCCTGAAAAAATGCATCAGCATCGTTTCGATCGTATCATCCGCATGATGGGCAGTGGCGGTGAAGAGGTTAGATGACAGATGATGGTTGACAGATGTTAGATCAGGATCGCCTGGATTTTGCAGCTTTGATTCAATAATTTCTGAAAACCAATGGTAGCGCAGTTCCCGGGCTGCTTCCTGGATAGATAGTTTATTGGCCAGGGCATACAGTTTTGTATCAATTTTTTTTACCAGCACTTCTTTCCCGTATTTCTCTCCCAGTGATCTGACAAATATTTCGTCGCGTTCACTCTCCTCTCCTCTCAGTTGAAAATTAACATGCACCATCGTATAAGAAAACCCCGATTTATCTACCAGGTCAACCAATACCACACTGTCTGCTCCCCCACTAACCGCCAGTAAAAGTTGGCAGTTGGCAGGTGACAGGTGACAGAAATTTTTCTGCCAATGTTTTTGAAATTGTTGTACTAAATCCATCACTACCCTTTTTTCACTTCTTTGGCCCAGGCGTCTTTCAGCGTTACGGTTCTGTTGAAAACCAGTTTGGCAGAACTACTGTCTTTGTCTAAAGAAAAATAACCTTTACGAATAAATTGATACCTGTCTTCTGCCTGGTCATCCAGTAAAGCGGGTTCAGCAAAAGCGTTGGGTATTACCTGTAAGGAATTTTTATTGATATATTCTTTAAAATCACCTTCCGCGTTTCCAACATCTTCTATGTTAAAGAGGCGGTCATACAAACGAAGTTCTACCGGAACCGCATGTAACACACTTACCCAGTGCAGGGTTCCTTTTACATGGATGCCCGATGTATCAGAACCACTTTTACTTTCAGGGAGATAAGTGCAATGTATCTCTGTGATAGTACCCGCTGCATCTTTAACCAGTTCTTCGCATCTGATGATGTAGGCGCTTTTCAGGCGTACCATCTGCCCGGGAGCCAAACGGAAATATTTTTTGGGGGGCGCTTCCATAAAGTCATCCCTTTCAATATAGATTTCCCTGCTGAAAGGGATAGAACGATGTCCTGAATCGGAATCTTCGGGATTATTTTCACTACTCAATAATTCTTCTGTAACCGGGTAATTGGTAATCACCAGTTTTAACGGATCAAATACCACCATCCTGCGCAAAGCAACCCTGTTGAGGTGTTCGCGAACACAGAATTCCAGCAGGCCCACATCAATCAGGTTTTCTCTTTTGGCAACGCCAATTCTGTCACAAAACTCACGGATACTTTCCGCGGTATATCCTCTCCGGCGCATACCACTGATGGTAGACATACGGGGATCATCCCAGCCAGTCACATGCCCCTCATTTACCAACTGCAATAATTTCCGTTTGCTCATTACTGTGTAAGTCATGTTCAAGCGGGCAAACTCATATTGACGGGATGGAAATATGTCCAGTTTCTCAATACACCAGTCATAGAGATCGCGGTGGGGCACAAATTCCATGGTACAGATTGAGTGAGTGATATGCTCTATTGAATCACTTTGTCCATGCGCGAAATCATACATGGGGTAAATGCACCAGTCATCGCCGGTACGGTGATGGTGTGCATGTTTGATGCGATAAATGATTGGGTCGCGCAATAACATATTGGACGAAGCCATATCTATTTTAGCCCGCAATACTTTACTGCCGTCTTCGTATTTACTACCGCGCATTTCGGCAAACAAACGCTTATTCTCATCCGCGGTTCTATCAGCATATTTATTTCTGCTACCCGGTGTGGTGGGTGTTCCTTTTTGAATGGCGATTTCATCACTGGTACTATCGTCTACATAAGCCAGTCCTTTCTCAATCAGTATTACCGCGAACCGGTATAATTGCTCAAAATAATTGGATGCATACAATTCATTGGCCCATTCAAAGCCCAGCCAGCGAATATCCTCTTTAATACTTTCTACATATTCGGTATCTTCTGTAACCGGGTTAGTATCATCAAAACGGAGATTTGTTTTACCACCGTATTTTTTGGCCAGTCCAAAATTGAGACAAATACTTTTGGCATGGCCTATGTGCAGGTATCCATTCGGTTCAGGAGGGAAACGGGTAATGATAGATGCATATTTGCCATTCTGCAGATCCGCTTCTATAATCTCTTCAATAAAATTCAGGCTCTTTTCTTCACTCATTTCTTTACTTTTCTAAGCTGGCGAAGATACGGAAATAGAAGTTCTGTGCAGGTACAATGGCTTAGTACAAACACTATTCATTATTTACCGGATACTTTGCCAAAAAATCTATCGCCGCAACCATATCAGTATGCAGGAGTCTATCAGCCTCATTAAAACTGATATGCTGCCTGAAAGCATGCATGAGTTGCTCCAGTACAGGGGAACTTTTTTTAGGTCGGCGAAACTCCAACGCCTGTGCGGCACCCAGTAATTCAATGGCCAGTACTTTTTCTACATTATTGATTACCCGGAGACATTTAGTGGCCGCATTGGCGCCCATACTTACATGATCTTCCTGGTTATTGGAGGAGGAAATACTATCCACAGAGGAGGGTGTACACAATTGTTTGTTCTCACTCACAATACCGGCGGCTGTGTATTGCGGAATCATAAATCCTGAATTCAGACCGGCATCTTTTACCAGGAATAAGGGCAAGCCCCGTTGCCCGCTGATGAGTTGGTAGGTTCTTCTTTCAGAAATACTGGCTATCTCGCTCATGGCAATGGCGAGGTAGTCTAATGACAAGGCAAGGGGTTGTCCATGAAAATTACCTCCCCCCAGGATCAGGTCGTCATCCGGAAAAATATTGGGATTATCGGTAACAGAATTCATCTCCCGTACAAATACACTAAGTATATGTTCAAAGGCATCTTTGCTGGCGCCGTGTACCTGTGGAATACAACGGAAAGAATAGGGATCCTGTACCTGCGCTTTCGGTTGAACAGCTATTTCACTGCCCCGCAATAGGCCCCGCAGGTTAGCGGCAGTCGCTACCTGCCCTTTATGAGCGCGTAATGCATGAATATGCGGGTCCAGCGGCTCGCCGGTGCAATCAAACGCATCAAAAGACAGAGCGCTGATCAGGTCGGCCATTTGTAAAAGATGTTCCGCTTTCTTCAGGCAACATAAACCATAGGCGCTCATAAACTGTGTGCCGTTAATCAGCGCCAGTCCTTCTTTACTTTGCAGATGTATGGGTTCCCATCCAAATTTAACCATCGCTTCTGCTGCTTTCATTTTTTGGCCTTCATGCCATACATCACCCAAACCGATAAGCGGGAGGCTAAGATGACTGAGCGGCGCAAGGTCGCCGGAAGCGCCCAATGAACCCTGGGTATAAATAACGGGTAATACATCGTTATTAAACATATCCATTAACCGTATCACCGTATCAATCTGCACGCCGCTGTTACCATAACTGAGCGATTTAATTTTCAGCATCAGCATCAGCTTAATAATTTCTTTGGGCACTTCTTCACCCAACCCACAGGCATGAGAAACGAGGAGGTTATACTGAAGTTGTTCTATCTGGCCCGCATCAATTTTTACGTTCTGCAAAAAGCCAAATCCGGTATTGATCCCGTAGAAAAGCCCGTTCTTATCTGCCATTTTACTGTCCAGGTAGTTCCTGCAAGCGATAATTTTTTCATGCGCATCAAAGGTGATGGAAACCAGTTGTTCAAAATCTAAGAGGTCCTTAACCTGCGAAAAATGGAGCCAGTTTCGGTCGAGTGGCAGATAATTATAACTCATACGGCAATAGTTGGTACAAAGTAAAGTGATTTGCCGGCAGGTTTTGGCGCATTTATATCAACAATTAAGGAAGGATTGCTGACAGTCTTGGTTCGATGGTATTTTTTCCGTTATTTTGCAGCCCTGAAAACAGGCAAAAGGACCGGTAGCTCAGTTGGATAGAGCAGCTGCCTTCTAAGCAGCAGGTCATTGGTTCGAATCCAATCCGGTTCACAAGTGAGGTTATCATGGCCTCACTTTTTTTATGTTACTGTCAACCTTTTCTGTAATAATGAAATTATAAAAAAACCGCCCCATGAAACAACATGAGGCGGCAAAACCAACTTAAAACCAAACTACTTTTTTATTCTATTTTATAGGTATAATATCCTGAATTATTCAGGTACAAAGTGATTTTATGCGAACCGGCAGCAACACCTTTAATATTGTCTCCCCCACCTTCTAAACTTCCATTCGCGCCGGTATCCCCATAGTTCAGTCCCCAATCGCTATTGGCCCTGAATTTAAATTCATCACCGGCAGCAAGCGTAATGGTTGCAGACCATGAATTGGCGCCTGCATCATAGGTCATATTTGCATCAGTACCCCAACCGCTTCCTGCAAAACTTCCGATCAAACCCCAGGTAGTTTTAGTTGCAGACCAGGTATTGGTGGTTGTGTTGGCATTTACTTTATAATAACCCGCACCTGGTACTTTTAAATTACCGCCACTACCGCTTAAGGTACCTGCACCGGCATCGCCTAATGCATTACTCCAATCGGGTAAAGTGGTTAATTTAAATTCAAAGGTTCCGCCTGCAGGAAAATTGATATACCCTTCATAGTCGCCATCATTTTTGGCTGATCCCAATTTATTGGCTTTGGCCGGATCCCATCCCTGGTAGTCGCCGGGTACATATAAAAGGCCATAGGTACCTGTTGACACAACCGTAAATTTACCTGCCTGAAAATCGAATGTTATTTTATAAAATCCTGTTTTAGCGGGCGCGGGGAAATTATCATTTAAATCGGCACCAAAATTACCGCCGGCACTGAGGCCTGTCAGCGATTTATCAGCTACCGAAAATTTCTTGGACCAATCACCGTTAACAGGTAATGCCAGGTATTCCTGTCCACCATTCAGGAAGAAAGTACCCTGGTAGGTAACAGAATCCAGCCTGGTAAATACCTGAGAACGTTCAGGAACCGGGTTGCCCCAGCTACCTGCTGTCGCACTTCCTACAAGAAACAAAGTTTTAGAGGCAGGCGGTACTACTTTAGGAGGAACCACATAAGGGGTAATCCTGATCTTAACCACATTCGACTGCAACCGGTTATTGTTATTCGCATAGGAGGAAGTAATCCTGACGTCTATATCATAGGGTTTGTTATAAGCAAAACCAAATCCCAAAACCACCAGGTTGATCTCTTTGTTGGTAAAGGCGGCGCTTAATGAACCGGTAACCACTTTGGTATATTCTTTCGCGAAATTGCGACCGGATGAATCGATCTCGATAATATATTTATTAGCGGTTGAATCGGTTGCATAGGCCGGGGAACTCCAGGCAAAAGTAATAGCAGTCTTATTGGAATCGGCCGGAAGGGCAGCAATGGTGGTTACCGAACTGCTAAGCACAGAAGCGGTACCGGTGCTGTAGTATGGCAGACTTCCTACTTTCTGGCAACCAGTTGCCACAAAGGCCAGGCCGGCAAATAAAAAGAGAAGTTTGAATATATTTTTCATGTGTTTATTTTTTATGGTAAATTTTATCACAATGATTTATTGTTTGGTAACAGTGAATTTTCCACGCTGAAAATCAACCGAGATTTTATAAGTACCACTGGCCGCGGGAGACAACATATCGCCACCACCTGGTTTAAAATCATCACCATCCGGGTTGTTGCTGTTATTAGCGCCTATGGCACCATATTTAGCGCCCCAGTCGCCATTAACTGGCAATAGCAGGTAAGAGTTTCCGCCAGACAGTGCGATGGTAAGCTCATACAGTGTTTCAGACAGTTTGGTAAACTCCTGGCTGGGAACAGGAACCGGGTTATTCCAGCCACCGGGTGTAGCGCTACCTACCATGAATAACTTTCCTGAAGAAGGAACGGCCACTTTTGGTGGTATGCTGTAAGGGGTAGCTGTTAATTTTAGCACATTAGAATAAATGGGCACGGCACTACTTCCCAAACTGGCTTTTACACGTACTTCCAGGTTATGAATCATGGCTGGTTTTAACACCAATTGATTCAACAAATAATCATTGAACTGCGCGATAGTGATGGATAAACCCAATTCCTGGCTAAGCGAAATGGCTTTTTTATTGGGATTGGTAAAATTGGCGCCGGTAGTGTCTATTTCCAATACATAATTCACAGATTGCGAGCTAACACCGGTAGTAAACTGGTAGTTTGGATTTGTCCAGTTAAACTTCACTGCCTCATTCGCGGCATTGGCATACGAGAGGCTTAGTGCAGTGGCGGAAGCGCTTAATACAGGCGCTGTGCCACCATTGTAATAAATTTTGTTTTCATCTTTTTTACAAGACCATAGAACAATGGCCAGTAAGGAAGACAAGAACATTAATTTTGATATCTTTTTCATGAGTAATGATTTTGTTTATCAATTAAAAATTAATATCCTGCATTTTGTTCCAGGTTCGGATTAGCGGTTCTGTTAGCTGCGGGTATAGGAAATAAATTATACCTGGCATCTACTGCAGTACCGGAAGCAACGCCCCCTTTCCATGGCCATAAATAAGTAGCGGAAGTTAATAAACCATACCTGACCAGATCTGTTCTGCGATGTCCTTCCCAATACAATTCTCTTCCTCTTTCATCTAACACAAATTGCAGGTTTAATTCAGATGAAATGGCTGCAGTAGCTCCTGCCCTTGCGCGGATCAGGTTTATATATTGCAGGGCAGTGGTAAGATCACCACCTGTACCACTACGTAATACTGCTTCCGCATAAATCAAATACATTTCAGCCAATCTGAAAACAGGAAAATCTACATCAGAAAAAGTCTTGGTAATATCAGATACGGCTCCTCCGTCTGATTTAATATTTACATATTTTTTTACGTGCAGGCCGGTATTAAAATCACCAACATCGCCAATAGCTGATTGAGCGGCAGTGCCTTTGAACTTTGAAGTATAAAAGGAAAGACCTCTTTTATCCTTTGCAGTATCAATATCACCCGTACCCGTTTTAGGAAACAAATTTCCTAAGGCGCTGGTAGCCCTATACCCATACCAACCACCTCCTACGCCATACTCAGCAGCATCGTCTCCGGCGGCTGCATGTACAAAGAAGGTGGTGTTACCGTAGGCCTGTGTTTGTAATCCATCGCAATTGATGGCCCAGATAATTTCATTTTTGTATTTGTCATTATCCGCCATGAACAATTTACCATAGCCTGTTTGTAAACTATAACCGGAAACACCAATTACTTTCTTAGCATAGGTAATCGCGTCTGTATACCTGGCTGTACCGGTGTAAACGCCGGCATTCAGGTATAAACGGGCCAGTAATGACCAGGCGGCAGACTGATCTACCCTGCCATATTCGATTGTTTTGGCGGGAGCCAGGTCGGCGTCAATGGCTTTTAATTCTGTTTCGATATAAGTGAATAATGCCGCGCGGGTAATTTGTTTTGGCAGATCGGTACCCACCAGGTTAGCCTCGGTAATAAAGGTTGATTTACCAAATAAATCCATCATTACCCAGTAATTAAAAGCGCGCAGAAAACGTACTTCAGCTCTTGCTTTTTTAATTTCAGCCGCATCGGCCCCGGCAATGCCACGACTGGCCAATTTTTCATCGGTCGACTCACGTAAATATTCATTGCCCAAAGTGATATTATAAATGGGCCTTGCATAAATACCTTTCAGGAAAGGATCACCGCTTGTCCATTTCAGATCATGAAAATCATGAATGGTCTGGTCATTCCAGGAAACCACCGCTTCATCAGTAGGTAATTCCTGGGTGTTAAAAAACATACGGATAAAAGCAACCTGGGAACCTTCATCCAATCCGCCCGCGATATCGGGTTGACCGGCAGGGCCCTGGTTACCTGTGATGGACAGGCCCCCGTATACTTTTGCCAAAACGCTTTTATAACCAGCGGCATTTGAATAGGTTGTTGCCGGCGTGAGATCGTTTTGCGGAAATAAATCCAGTTTTTTTGCACAGGATGTTGCCGTGGCAACCACCACGATCGCGAACATCCATTTTATTAGTGTTTTACTTTTCATATAATTCATTTTTAAAAAATTAGAAATCAAAGTTTAAACCAAGTGAAACAATTCTTGGACGGGGATATATATTTCCATCAACACCTGAATCACTCGCGTTCTCAGGGTCTAATCCTTTGTATTTCGTGATCACCAATACATTCTGAACACTCAGGTTAACACGTAAAGAGGCTTTATTTTTAAGCACTTTACCGGCATTGTACCCAATGTTGATATTATCTAATCTTAAGAAAGATGCATTTTCAATATAGATGTCAGACAGGTATTGGTTGTTATTGAATTTTGTGGTAAGATAATTTCTTGAACCATTTCCAATAAAATTGATCGGGTTTTTAATGGCGCGTAAAACACCGTTTGATGAGTTGTAGTTATTATACAGGTAGTTACCGATAGAGCTATGCGCGCTTAAGCCAACTGTCCAGTTTTTATAAGCAACCTGTGTGTTGATACCCAGTAAAAACTCAGGAGCGGGTTTCTTGTAATAATAACGGTCGGCATCATCAACTTTGCCATCCCTGTTAATATCTTCATATAACCCTTCAATGGCATTGCCGGTTGTTTTATCGTATATCTGTTTAAACACATTATAAGTATAAGGCGCATATCCTACTACAAATTTACCAATGTTATTACCGGTACCACCACCGATACCACTTACATCAATCCCTTTAAAACCAGGATCCTGTTGTTTCAACAGGTTGGTAATAGTAGATTTATTATAGGTAACGTTGAAGCCGAAATCCCAGGTAAGGTCCCTGGTTTTAACAGGGGTAGTATTCAATGTAAACTCAACCCCTTTGTTTTCCATATTACCAACGTTGGTAAGCAGGGTAATGTCAAAGTTTGAACCAGGCGCCACCGGAATAACACTTAACAGGTCTTTGGTTGTTTTTTGATAAACATCAATGCTACCGGATATCCTGTTATTTATAAAAGAGAAATCCAATCCAATATTCGCTGTGGTAGTGGTTTCCCATTTAATATTCTCATCATAGGCAGATGGGCGTAAGAAACTATAAAAAGTGCTGCCAAACTGATAAGCCGCGGTAGAAGTACTTCTGCTGTATCTGGGTAAATAAGGATATAAATTACCCACATCCTGTTGCCCGGTTATACCCCAGCCAACACGCAGTTTCAAATCATACAGAACAGTACTGTTCTTAAAAAACTCTTCTCTTAATTTCCAGGCCGCGGCTATCGCGGGGAAATTACCGATCCTGTTATCAGCTGAAAATTTAGAACTTGCATCTCTGCGAAGAGAAGCCGTTAATAAATATTTGTTAGCCAAAGTATAGTTTATCCTGCCAAAATATGACTCGAGGCGATACTCTGGTTTATCAGTCGCGAATGTAGGTGTTGAACCAGGAATTAAGGTACCTGTTTGACCATAGGCGGCAAAATTGCTAACATTGGTTATAAAGTCCTGGTAGCTATGTCCTGCCAGCACATCTAACTTACTGTTAATGGCGGGGAAGTCCTTTGAATAAAACAAAGAAACATCCGCCAGTGTATTGGTTTTCTTTTGCTCGTAATGTGCAAACCTGCCACCTGTTTTATAGTTGGTAGCGGATAAAGCCTTAATATTATCATCTCCTTTACCATTTGAATTATCAATACCCAGATTTACTAAAACATGCCAGTCTGGAAGAAAATGAAGTTTGTAATCCAATTGTATATTTCCAATCAGTCTGTTTACCACAGAATTATTATCTCTCAAATCTAACAGGCCCAACGGATTGCGGGTAGAAAGGTCAATGGGTTTGGTATCCGGCTGAAGCCATTCGTAATAGCCGCCGTATTTATTGCTGGCAAAAACGGGTTGTGTTGGATCGAATGCCACAGCATTTCCGACGGCGCCCTGATCGGCAAAACGATTTTTTGTTTGGCTATATTTCAGGTTCAGGTTAACAGAGAGATGGTCATTAAAATACTTAGGCGATAAATTTAAGGCAGTAGCTATCCTGCTAAATTTATCTGTTTTTAAAATACCTGCCTGGTCCAAATAACCCAAAGAGAGGCGGAAGGGCAAATTACCCACACTACCACCGGCGCTCAGGTTATTATCTGACCCCACAGCAGAGCGGAAAATTTCTTTCTGCCAGTCTGTATTAGCGGTACCTAAAATAGTTTTATACGTATTATTACCAGTAGCGGTAGCGTCTGCATTAATAATACTTCTGATCTCATCAGCAGTAAGTACATCCACTTTTTTTGCTATTGAGCCTACAGAGCCTTGTGTATTGAAATTAAATTTCACTTTTCCTTTCACCCCTTTCTTAGTGGTTATAATTAACACACCATTAGAGGCCCTTGAACCATACAGCGCTGTAGCAGAGGCATCTTTCAATACACTCATGCTCTCAATGTCATTGGGGTTAATGGTATTTAACAGATTACCAGAACCCGCTATACCATTGCTTTCTACGGGTATACCATCAATCACAATTAAAGGGTCGTTGCTGGCATTTAAAGAAGCGCCCCCGCGTATACGGATTTTACTTCCACCACCGGCAGAACCGCCACCGGACGTAATTTGCAATCCGGCTACTTTACCCTGTAATAATTGTTCCGAAGAATTGATTACCCCTTTTTGAAAATCTTTGGCAGTAATGGCAGTAACAGAACCGGTTAAATCGCCTTTTCTCCGGCTACCGTAGGCAATCACAATAACTTCACCCAAAGCGGTACTGGTTTGTGATAAGGATACATTAACTGTTTCCCCAACAATACCGGCTTCCTGTGTAGCAAAACCAATTGAGGTAAATACCAAAGTTGTGGCAGTTGCAGGAGTTTTAATTTTAAAAATTCCCGCGGCATCGGTTTGGGTAACCACTTGCGTACCCTTAACCCTAACGGTAGCGCCAGCCAGACTGCTTCCGTCTTTTGAGTCTGTTACCTTTCCGGTAACCACTTTGTCTTGGGCCATGGCCGGCAAACTGCAGACCGTAAGCACCAACAGCAAAGCAACAAGCATTCGTTTGAATTTCATAATTGTTGTTTTTTCGGTTTTAAAGTATTTTGTTTTCTCTTATTCATAATGGTCATTCACAAAGTTTTTACCTGAGTAGAAAAAATTTTTCTACCCTTGTTTTTTTGTTATGCGTAATTTTTAAAAGATACACGCCATTCGTATACGCACCTATCGATAGCTGGTTGGTATGCAAAGTCAGTTTCTGAATACCTGCCGGTTTAAAACCCTGAAACACGGTACCCAATGATCTTCCAGCCATGTCTTCCAAGGTAATTTTTACCTGCGCGCTTTCAGGAAGCTGATACCTGATTACAGCAGTTGCCATTACCGGGTTGGGTATAATTGATACCGGTATATCAGACAAGTAATTATTGACAGAACCTATCGCGGTAATCACAGCATTAGTAATATTCCGGTTGGTATATACATAGTACTCACCGGGCTGTAAAGTAATTTGCTCGGATGCCCCGGTAGCTGTACGGGTAGCATTGGTTAAATAACTATACCAGGTTCCCGCTGTGGGGAAAGTAATCGCGGCCGTCTGACTGTTAACATCAAAATTTCCGATAACCATTACCTGCAATGAGTCGTCTAATAGCTGCAACCATTTAACGTTTCCAGCCAAACTTGCTGTAACCGCATTGGTGGTGAAAGTAGTTTTATAACCAGGTGTCAGTTTTAGTTTAATCAGTTTTGCATATACATCATACAAAATTTTTCTGGCAGTTTGTTGATAATAATCCCAACGTATGGGTTTCTCTACTGTTCGGCAACCACCACCTGCATCAATCGTTCCATTGCTACAGGTATTGATAGAGGTATGATAGCCAAGTTCCCCAAATTGCCAGAGCATTTTCGGGCCGGGTATCATAGACCAGAAAGCGGCAGCCATTTCCTGTCTCTTCAGGGCCGTTGCTGTGTCCTTCACAGAATAAGTACCCGCGATGTTTCCGTAAGAAAGATTTTTAAACATTAACCTTTCTTCATCATGACTTTCCTGGTAAGCAACCAGTAAGGGTAAATTCCAATTTTTATTTTTGGAGAGGGCGCCGCTAAAATCTGATCCTGTATTATAACCCATGGTAGCCTGGTTAAAACTGTAATGCTGGTTACCCCATAAAAGCATACCATAATTAGCTAATTCGGTTTCTTCTGTATTAGCGGCAAAATGTTCCAGTATGCAGTACGAAGCGGGTGATACCTGTTGCATGGTATCGTAGATCCTTTTCCAGGTAGCTACCCTGCCTGCATCATAATTACCCCAGGCCGAAACATCAGAGGGATTACTCACCTGTGTAAATCCTTTTGAAAGATCCCAGCGAAAACCATCTATCTTATAATTAGTGAGCCAATGTCTTACAATGCGGGCAGTCAGGTTTTTGGTAGCCTGGCTTTCATGGTTGAAATCATTACCTACATTATAGGGGTGAGTAGCAGTTGCATTTAACCAGGGGTTGTTGGCAGCCGGGCGGTTATTTGCGGCATCCCAGTATAATTGTGCCAGTGGTGATGAGCCCATACAATGATTCATTACCATATCCATGATAACCGCGATGCCCTGTTGGTGACAGGCGTCAATAAATTGTTTGATGGCCGTTTCGGTACCATAAAATTTATCAGGCGCGAACTGAAAATTAGGATTATACCCCCAACTGAGGTTTCCTTCAAATTCATTAAAAGGCATCAGTTCAATGGCGTTAATACCCAGCTTTTTAAGGTAGGGTAAGGAATCTTTCAGTGTTTGAAAATTTTGTTTGGTTACAAAATCCCTGATCAGTAATTCATAAATAACCAGGTTCTTTTTATCAGGCCTTGTAAAATTGGTTACCTGCCAGTTGTACGCCGGTTTCGCTGTTTGCAGTATACTTACTATTCCGGTTGTTTTACCGGTAGGATATGCTTTCAGGTTGGGATAGGTAGCGGAAGGAATGTATTGATCATTATCCGGATCCAATATTTTTTCTGTATTGTAATCCGCTACTTTAATGGATCCATCTACCATATATTGATAAGCATATTCGGTACCCGGTGCCAGGCCGGTAATTCTAAGCCAGAATTGATTTCCATCGGGGGTACGATTCATTTGTGTGGAAAGACTCTCTGTCCAGTTATTAAAATCCCCCATCACAGATGCTTTGTTTTTTCCCGGAGCGTATAAAACCAATGTTACAGAAGTATCGCCTGGTTCATAGTTAATACCCTCTCTTATGCCAGTGGGTAAGGCTGCTGTAGTTACAGACCCCGTTACCAGAAAACGAATGGTATCCCTGGAGGTTACGGAACCACTAACCGCTTCTGCTATGATGGTTTGTGTACCAACTGCCGCTATAACAGCGTTCGCACTTACACGGGTAGCTGCAGAAACAGTGGTAAGAGAACTGCCATTAAATAAAATCTGCAAAGTGGACGAACTACTGCCAACCGCCGATACTTTTATCGTATCACCCACGATAGCTGTAATCGTTTGCGGAATCATCTTAAAAAACGGTTGCATCAAAGGCGTATCTATACGTGCATAGAGCCCGTCATCATACACCGGCACATACATATCAGATCCATCCGAATTACGCTGCACTTTACTACCATTGCCACTTCTGAACAGGATGGCAATTTTTAAAATCTTTTCTGAGGTATTGGTGATATTAAAAAAGGTTCTGAGACCTCCGCTTATCATAAAGGTCCATTTATCGTTCCCGGCATAACTGGCCTGCAGAATCGCTGCCGGAGTATTGAAATTACTGTTGACCACATATTTCCAATCAGAGGCCCCACTGCTCAAACTGGTGATGGCGCCAATATATACATACACATCTGAGGTTGGCGTATAACCCGATAAACCAAGATTGCCTTTGGAAGCATCACAGGTAATTATAACTGAAGTGGAAGATTCTTTAATGAATGAGGGAGACCATTGCAATAACTGGGCACGGGATACACCCGATACCAGAATTAGTATAAATAAGGCAATCAGTCTCATATGGCAAACGAAAATCTGAATATAATATAACCTATAAATGTGTATTTTATACACATTACAGATTCAAATTTAGTATACTTTTTTTGTTTTCCTAAAAAAACATTAAAAAATTTCAGCTTATAATAAAATGAGCCATTTTGGGGGATACCAAATCCCTTAAAAAGACATTTTGCTGGCAGTTGTACCCGAAAGATTACGAATGAAAAGACTATCAATTTGATGGATATGCTGCATTAGTATTGTAATTTTTACACAATACCTATCTTTAAAAATGAGGTAGCGGGATGCATACCCGGCAGATGGTAACAGTATTTGCTGCTTTTCAGTAACTTTGCAGTTAGAACGGTACCCGGGAATCTTTTTTTTAACCACCAGCCTACCACTCATCTATGAACCGCATTTTTATTTTTATACCCTTTTTTCTTACCTGTGCCATCATAGTCAATGCGCAAACTGATTCATCAGTATCTACTGCAAAAAAGTCACAATCAACAACTGTTTCTCCTACCTCTTTTGAAAGCAGCCTGGTACAGGGCAAACTGGCCCTACTGAAAGTTTTCACCAAAGAAGGCGCCAACTCAGAATTTTCGCTGGTATATAAGGTGGTCAGTTATAGTAATACCGGTTTATTAAACAACGGAAACCCCGTTTCCATCCGTCTTAATCAGCAATCCCTGGATTCTCTTTTTACCAGGACCTCTCCTGAACTCTCGGCCAAATCAGCCAGCATTAAAAAGTATGTATTGGACAATAAAATCAGTTTAACGGAAGAGAAAGGATGGATTTCTGTACTCAGTTATTTTAATAAGCTAAACTGATCTCAGGCACCTATTCTTTCGCATTATCTATTTGCCGGTAATCTGCCTGGTTTTCTTAACTTTAGAATACACCATCTGATCAAATGGTGCTATTATGAACCGAATGCAAAGAAAATTCATGCCATGGCTGCTCAGCAGTGTATGTCTTTTTCAAGCCATGATCAGTATTGCCCAATGCCCTGTAAATATTGGATTTGAAGCAGGTAATTTTAATTACTGGCAATGCGGTATCGGTAACATTAGCCGAACCGGAGAAATTACTGTTATTCCTTCAACACCAAGTCCTGGCCGGCATACACTTAACGATGTAAGTACCCCACAGGTAATGGATCCATATGGTGATTTTCCAATTAATTGTCCCAATGGCAGTGGCTATTCAATCCGGCTGGGCAATAAAGAAACCAAGAACCAGGCAGAGCAGGTTAGCTACACATTTAATATTCCGGATAATGATAATAACTATAGCATCATCTATAACTATGCAGTAGTATTTCAAAATCCGAATCACGAAGAATTTGAACAGCCCAAATTTACAGCCAATGTGTTTGATGTGAGTAATGACAAATATATCGGCTGCAGTTCCTTTTCCTATACAGCCTCCGCTAATTTGCCCGGCTTTAAATTGTCTATCTTAAGTGACAGTAATGTTTATTATAAACCATGGACACCCGTAACCATCAAGCTATCCGGCTATGCGGGCAGAACCATACGGTTGGAATTTACTACTAACGATTGCACGAGAGGTGGCCATTTTGGTTATGCGTACCTGGATGTAAATGAAAACTGCTCCTCACCCATTTCCGGAAATACGGCTTGTGGCAGTTCCTCATCACAACTACTTACCGCCCCTTTTGGTTTTAGCGGGTATCGTTGGTTCAATGCTGATTTTTCAAAAATAGTTGGTAAGGAAATTACCTTGCCACTGTTTCCGATACCGCAACAGGGAACCGTTTTTGCGGTTGAAATAACCCCTTATCCCGATCAGGGATGCATAGATACCGTATATACCACCATCGCTTATTCCAGCGAAGAACTTGAGCTGAAACTACCCAACACGGTGATTAAATCCTGTGTATCAACCCCGTTTGATCTCACTTCAAAATTCATAACTACCGGAAGTACGCCAGGGCTTAGACTTTCTTATTTTACGGACCCTGGCCTTAACTATTATATTCCCGCACCCAAACAGATTATTAAAAGTGGTACCTATTATATAAAAGCTGAAAATAAAGAGGGATGTACCACCATGAAACCGATCACCATCCAGGTAGATGGTTTGCCGGATTTTACTGTTACAGATCCTGCACCTGTTACAAGACCCGCCACTATCAATCTCCTGGAAGCGATAAAAGGTAGTACCGGCGGACTTGTTATCAGTTATTGGGAAGATAGGTTAACCACACGGCCACTTAGTAATCCTCATTCGATTAACCTAAATGGCACTTACTATATTAAAGCAACAACGATAGGTGGCTGTGCTGTGATAAATGCTGTAACTGTGGTGATCAATGAAGCGATCATCTCCCCTCCCAATGCATTCTCTCCCAATAAGGATGGCATTCATGATGAATGGGAAATTCCCCTATTATCATTGTATCCCGAATGCACGGTTGCCATCTATAATCGTTTGGGACAATTATTAATTAAAACCGTTGGCTACCCAAAACCATGGGATGGAAAAATTAATGGCATAGATCAACCGGTGGCTACTTATTATTATGTAATCAAACCCGGACCTAACCTTCCTCCCATAGGCGGAACTGTTACCATCATCCGATAGCCCACCACTCCAAACTCCTAACTCCAAACTCCTTTCACTACATTCGCATACCCTTAGCAACCAGCAAAAAAATGGATGTAAAAATTGAACCCAGTTGGAAGGAAATATTAAAGCCTGAATTTACCAAGCCTTATTTCTTACAAGTGGCCGCACATTTAAAAACCGAAAAAGCAAGTGGGGCCACCGTATATCCGCCGGGGCAACTTATTTTTAATGCATTCAACACTACCCCTTTTACTGATGTTAAAGTAGTGATACTGGGTCAGGATCCCTATCATGGTTACGGACAGGCACATGGGCTCAGTTTTTCTGTACCGGATGGCATTGCCACGCCTCCTTCCTTACAAAATATTTATAAAGAACTGCATACCGATATTGGTATGCCCATTCCAAAATCGGGTAACCTGGTACATTGGGCAAAGCAGGGCGTTTTTTTATTAAATGCCATCCTTACCGTTAGGGCAAATGAGCCCGCAAGTCATGCTAAGATTGGCTGGATGGATTTTACAGATGCCGTGATCAGAAAAATATCAGGCAACAAAACAGGCATCGTATTTTTATTATGGGGAAAATTCGCACAGGAGAAACAGGTACTGATCGACGAAACCAAACACTTTGTTTTAAAAGCGGCACACCCCTCACCTTTTAGTGCCGATAAGGGATTTTTTGGTTGCAAACATTTTAGCAGAACCAATGAAATTTTACGAAAGCAAGGGCGGGAGCCGATAAACTGGACACAACATTAACCGGATTATATTTATAAGATTATCAACCAATGCAGCCTACTAATAAAATAGACAATACAAAAATACCTTCGCCCATCTGGAAAGAAATATTCGCACGTATCTGGGCATTCTATGCGATGATTCTTTTTATTGCAACACTGGTCATTGCCATCTGGTTTTATATACCCTGTTTTATGTTAGAAGAGCCTGCCAAAGCCCGCTGGCATAGGTTGGTTTCGCGTGGCTGGATGTGGATATACCTGCATTTGATCGGCTGCCCTATCCGGATCAGGGGCAAAGAAAATTTTGTGGCCCATACCAATTATATTGTGGTGTGTAACCACAATAGTTTGATGGATGTTCCGGTTAGTACGCCTTTTATGCCAAGAGCCAATAAAACCATCGCCAAAAAAAGCTTTACCAAAATACCCATTTTTGGATGGATTTACTCTTTTGGAAGTGTATTGGTTGACAGAAAAAGCGATGCGAGCAGGAGAAAAAGTTATGAAGAAATGAAATGCATGCTGGCTCTCGGTTTAGATATGCTGATCTATCCGGAAGGTACCAGGAACCGAACAAATAATCCCCTGAAATCATTTTACGATGGCGCATTCCGATTAGCAGTGGATACTAAAAAACCCATCCTTCCCGTTATCCTCTTCCATACCAAAAAAGTATTGCCTGCCCATAAATTCTTCTACCTGTTTCCACACACACTTGACATGCATTTTTTGCCGGCAGTTTCTTCAACGGATATTTCCGCGGATGACCTGAAAGAAAAATTATTCAGGCTGATGTGGGACCACTATGCGCAATATGAGCATCAATAACTGGAGAATGTTCTGCTTCGGTTAATCTTAAGATCACGTAGGATACCGGATTTAGGACTAAGGGTAATATTAAATGACCGGTACAATCCTATTGGCGTAACGTTGATGGATAATTGCCAGCAATGCATTTCGCGGGTGATAAAGGCGCTCAGTTGTTGTAATGAATTTTTGCTTACATCATAATAACCCGTACCCCCTAATTTCCATTTTGGCGTAAGGCTAAAGTCGCCATTGAAATTAACCGTTGAAGAAGTCTGTGTTTCAAACCCACTGTAATCAGGCTTCATAATTCTGAAGAAATTTAAAGAGTAAGAAAGACTCAGGCTCCAGGGTATATTAAAATCCGTGAATTCCGCGGGGTTAGAACGGGCATATTGTAACTGGCGTTGCTGTTCATCCGGCGTCATAAAAGGGTCAACGGGCAGCGCCCTGTTTTTATCCTCCTTACCGTCTTTTGATTTACTGGTAAATGAGGTAGAGACAGCCAGGTTTCCGCTGGTGATTCTTCCAAACTTAAACCTACGGGGATCCCAAAGAATAGATTTAATACGATACCCTTTATTATCTACATCATAAGGATCCAGGCTGGCAGAAGCGGAAATATTTACCTTTTCAAACAAAGTACTTCTTGCATACAAAGAAAAATTACCCAAAGCAAAGCTATCGGCCAATAAATTATACGATGAATTAAAACCAAATCCGTCTATCAGTTTCACTTTTTTACCCGGCGCCTGTGCACTGGTATCATTCTTATCCTTCACTTTCATTTCAAGTAAATTATCAATACCAAATCCAATACCTCCAAAAGATCCCTCAGAAAAAGGTCCGATAATGCCCCCGTCAAATTGTGAAAATCGCAGGGCACGTCCGCTGGTATCTACCTTCATTGTGTAATAATATTTCGCGGCAAAATCCGGTTTATAACTAACACTTACAGAGGGGCGGATCTCATGCCGTATGGCCATTACCTTACTGGTTGGTTTAAACTGATAGGTACCAAATATCCTGGTATTAATACCCATACCAAAACTCATTTGACGGGCCGTATAAAACCCCTTTTTAATAGTCGTGTCAACTCTATTGGTTAATGGATTCCAGTTTTTTAATATTTTTTGTCCATACCAGCGTTCTTCAAAAGAAATACTGGGCGATAAGTTGATGGCGCCCAAAGAAGGGATGGATAAGGTAATAGGGATATTATGTTGAGCGCCCCATTGTATCGTATCCATCAGTCTTTTAAAGTTAAACGCTGTATCATAAAAAGATAACTGGTTCTGAATATTGCCACTATAGCCAATACCTATTTTTTCGTACCATTTACCGGCGCCTACCTGGTCTTTTTGCTGAAAAGGATATTGGGTAACCATATTAAAATTTGCCGTAGGTAAATTCATATTCACCAACCGCGAAACACTGTTCTGGCTATGGTTGATATTGAGTGATAAATTATATTTTCCTCTCCAGTCTTTCGAATAATTAATAGAAGAACTTAACCGGTTCTGGTAATTCTGAAAAGGATTATTCAGTAATGACTGGTTATACTTTGTACTACCAAAATTTACATTGGCAGAGAAACTGCTACCCGGCCTGGCCCTGTTATCGCGGCTATGCGTCCAGTTAATCATATATGATTTGGAACTGGAAAACTCATCCTTCGAAAAGCTGCTCCTGTTAAGGGTTTTCGTGCTCTGGAATGAAATATTCACATTCCCCATTAACTTATATCGCTGTATATATTTTGAATTCAGGTTCAGGTTCCATCCCCCATACGAATAGATATTGGCCCTTGTGGTAACATCCACATATTCATTAATCACTTTATAATAGCCCAATCCTTCCAGTCCCAATCCAAAATCCTCACTGGTAGTAAATGCGGGAAATAAAACCCCTGAATGACGGGCGCGATTTAAGGGAATTAATGCAAAGGGTACAAAGACCACTGGTATGGGTACCGATTCGATCTCAGGATATACACGTCCTGTTACGCCCAGTTTATTATTCACGATCTTCATTCTTTTGGCACGGAAAGCGAAGTGTGGGGTATCCAGGTTGCAGGTAGTAAAACGGGCATCCTGTGCAAATACTTCTTCCGAATTAACTTTTTTTAATAGCCGGGCATTCAGAAATATTTCTCCTTCCTGAAAAAAAGTATTTTTAGTAAGCCCCTTCCCTTTTTGCAGACTGTAAAAAATAGAATCACTTACCGTTTTCATTTCACCCTGGGTAAACTGTGGCTTGCTAAGCGGATTACCGGTTGAATCAAGTGCGCCATAGGCTTTTACTGTTTGCGATTCCTGGTCGTACTGTATGGTGGCCGCCTCCAGGTTTAGGTCCTTATAATCCGTTTTAGCCTTACCATAAAGGAATAATTGTTTGGTAGACATGATCATGATCCCCGAATCTTCCGCATGGTATTTAATAATGGCATCCACCGAGTCTTTAGACATAGACAATAAAGTATCAACCCTAACCACCGAATCCGTTATACCCCTGTTGTTTGAGGAAGAATCGGATGGAAACAATTTTGCAGGTACCACAGAAATCGTATCTTTTTTCGTTATAACGGGAACCGTATCATTTTTTTGTACAAAAGCGCCGAAACTTACCAGCGCGGGTGATGAAGCCTGAACATGAAATGTTAATATGAGTAAATATGCCGCTGCAACAATACCAAAGCTTGTTTTTACGTTAATTTTACTGAGTGTATACATATTCACAGGGGCAAAAATAAGGTCTTAGCTGTGTAAAAGCTATTCCTGGTAAAATCCTTTAACGAAATGATATGATGATAAGAAAATATGCTGCTTTGTTTTTGTTAAGTTTTTGCACGCTGGTCCTCACTTCTTTCGTTTCCGACCCTGTAAAACCCGTACAAAAACAGGCGCTCAGAAAAATCATTATTGATGCAGGGCATGGCGGCGAGGACCATGGCGCTTCCGGCCGTTATTCTACTGAAAAAGATATTAGCCTGTCCATTGCCCTGAAACTGGAACAAATGCTGCGCGATGAGATGCCGGATGTGGAGACCTATATGACAAGGCGTACTGATATTTTTGATCCGGTTACGCGCAAGGCACAGATTGCTAACCGCGAAAAAGGAGATCTTTTTATATGTATTCATGTGAATAGTGGCGGTGGCGATATAAAACACAGCGAATTTATCGGATACAGGGAGGTAACCAGGTACAAAGGAAAGGGCAAGAAAAAAAAGGCCTATAGGACAAAAGTGAAAGAATACCGCTACTGGACAACGCCCAACCCCGCGAAAGGTACCGAGACATTTATTTATGGGGTAGGAAAATCAGATGCGGCCAAAGCGGCCCTCAGCGAAAATGAAGACATGTACCTGGACAGTGTATCTGCCAAAGAACTGAAGGATTTTAATCCGAATGATCCGGCCAGGATGATGATCATTAACATGAAAACGCAGACTTATTTTTCGAGGAGCGCCACCCTGGCCTTAACCATTGAAGAAGAATTTCAGAAAGTGGGCCGTATCAGCCGGGAAGCCAAACAAAGACAAAAAGGCATCTGGGTGCTGCAGGCAGTGGCCATGCCGGCTGTATTAGTAGAAACCGGCTTTATCTCTAACCCCGAAGAAGAAGACTACCTGAATAGCGGGGATGGACAGCTTGAGATATGCGAGGCGCTGGTTAGATCGGTTAAGCGCTATAAATATTCCCTCGAAAAGCAAATGTCTGCTTCCGGCGGCAATACCGGTTTACGTAAATAACCTGTCATCATTTTAACAGGCTTTAGTCACATTCTTCAGCGTAAGAAACCCTATTTTTGCAGCCTATGAAGATTTCAAACGAAACGAAAGTGGGCGCCCTTACCGCAATCGCCATTACCTTGCTGATACTTGGGTTTAATTTTCTGAAGGGGAAGACCATTTTAAAAACGGGTAATTATGTGTATGCCAAATACGCGGATACCAAAGGTATCATGATATCCAACCCGGTTTATATCAACGGATTTCAGGTAGGCGCTGTTTTTGATATAGAGAATGCCGATCAGAATTTATCCGCGATCGTCGTTTCCATCAAGCTCAAAGACAAATACAATATCCCCGTCAACTCTGTGGCTTCTATCAAAGAAAATCCATTGGGTCCTGCCAGTATTACAATTGCCCTGGGTGATGGAAAAGAATACCTGAAAACGGGAGATACCCTTTTAACGGCATCAAACGCCGGTTTAATCGGTAATCTAATAGATAAACTGGGGCCGGTAGGCGACCAGATTAAAACCACGGTTCATTCTTTAGATAGTGTACTCAGGAATATCAATACCATTTTTGATCCCAATACAAAAAATAACCTGCAACAGGTAATTGCCAATATCAATAAAACAACTGCCAGCCTGGTTATATCTTCCGCCTCTATACAAGCCATGCTGAATGCGCAATCCGGCGCCCTTACCCAATCAATAAACCATGTGGCCAGTTTTACCAAAAACCTGTCAGACAATAATGAGAAGGTTACCCATATGCTGACCAATGTAGAGCAAACAACCGCTAATTTATCTAAAGCAGATATTAACGGCACACTGGAGAAACTTAAAACCGCCATTGCCAACCTGAACAGTATTTTAGTAAAAGCAGGCTCGCAGGAAGGTTCACTGGGGAAACTGCTGAACGATAAAACATTGTACAATAACCTCACCAATACCATACGCAGCGCCAATATACTGATGGATGACCTGCGTGTACACCCGAAACGTTATGTAAACATTTCTGTATTTGGTAAAAAAGATAAGTCCGGCCCACTACTGGCGCCCCTGAACGATTCTACCCAGAAGCAGCCCTGATGTTTTCAAAAACTGTTACATATTTAATATGCCTCCTGTTTTTTGCGCAAGCAATCAAAGCACAGCGCATTGCTGCCGACACCACACAACCGGAAGGGAAACTACTGGAAATACTATATGCAGACAGATTGAATTTTATTACTGTCGATTCCCTGCACAGGTACACATCCCTGGCCGGCAAAGTAAAAGTAAAACAGGATAAAACCTTTTTCTATGCGGATAGCGCCATTCTGAATGAGATAGATAATTCGCTGGAAGCTTTTGATAATATTCATATCAACGATGCCGATAGTGTACATACCTATGCGCAGTATCTGAAATATTTAGGCAAAGAAAAAAGAGCCTACTTGAATAAAAAAGTAAAACTAACCGATGGCAAGGGTACCTTAACTACCGAAGAACTGGTATACGATGTAACACTGAAGATAGGCACTTATGTAAATGGCGGTAAACTGGTAAATAAGCAAACCGTATTAACCAGTATGGAGGGTAATTATTACGGTGATACCAAAGATGTATTATTCAGGCGCAATGTAAGACTGGTGGATCCGGAATATACAATCATCACAGATACCTTACAGTATAATACCGGTACCGAAATTGCTAATTTCACCTCACCTACCACCCTCACTGATACATCGGGCAGGATCATTAAAACAAGGGAAGGTTTTTTTGACAGAAAAAATAAAAAAGGCATGCTGTTTAAACGGTCTGTTATTGACGATAGCAGCTATACTTTTACGGCGGATGAAATGGCTTTTGATGATTCGACCAAACTAAGTGAATTCAGGGGTAATGCTGTGTACAGGGGAAAAGATACAGCGGAGGGATTTGATATGATTGCCAATAATATTAAAACGGACCGTAAAAAAGATATCTTACTGGCAACAGAAAAGCCCATCCTGCTGATTAAACAGGGCAAGGACTCCATCTTTATAGCGGCAGACACTTTATACTCGGCCCGTTTAGCCGACCTGATAAAAACGAGGCGGGTACCGGTTATCAGGGATTCGACGAATGCCTTAGACAGTACAAAGCGACAGGCAGACAGTACCACCAAATATTTTGAAGCCTATTATAACGTGAAAATATTTTCCGATTCCTTACAGGCCAGGGGCGACAGCCTGTTTTATTCTTTACAGGATTCTGTTTTTCGCCTGTTCACCAATCCCGTTGTTTGGGCACAGGAAAACCAGATTACCGGGGATACCATTTATCTCTACCTGAAAAATAAAAAGCCTGAACGCCTGCAGGTATTTGAAAACGCGATGGCCATCAGCCGGGTAGACAGTACACAATATTATAACCAGGTAAAAGGCAATACCATCAATGCTTTTTTTGTGGATGGTAAAATTAATTTTTTACGCGCCAAAGGCAATGCCGAGAATGTGTATTATGGGCAGGATGAACTTAAAAAGTTTATTGGGGTAAACAAATCCAGTGCAGACCTGATAGATATTTTATTTGATGATGGCAAGGCCAAACAGGTAACTTTCCAGCGCAATCTTGATGGCACCATGTATCCCATGCGCCAGGTGAACCATGAAGAAATTCGGCTACGTGGTTATAAATGGCTGAACGCGATTAGGCCGAAGAGTAAGTATGAGATTTTGGTTAATTAAGCATGCTGTATTATTTTTTTTGTACCCTTACATTAAGCGTTCCATCATATTTGGAAAGTTCAAGACGGATTTTCCATAAACCTGCCACTCCGATAGCGGTTGTTTCAGCGCCCGTAACTTTCAGGTCGCTGGTCGAAACAATCGTACCATTTTTATCAAATATCAATATCCGGGCGGTACCAGAAGTAAGAATCCCCGATTTATCAATGGTAGCCATGGCGCCTGAATTTGTCCAGTTGTAATCAATAGTAGTAGACACCTGGGTTACATTTGTGGCTTGTAGCTGAAAGTTGTCGGTAATGTTTGCGACTTCTGGTTGAAAATTGGCCAGGCTGTTGTTTCCATTTTTAGCACATGCAGTGAAAAGAGATAAGCAGGTAATGCCAACGAAAGTTAAATAATTGAGTTTGGTGTTCATGGTATAGGATTTTAAAGGGATGATTGGATTCTTGAAGATACTACTTTGTAAATAAACTCCTTCAAAACTCCAAATGCCGGTCGTTTTTCGAGGCGTAAAGCGAATCATATACCAAACGTTTGCCATTGGCTACAACAGTAGTGATGGGTGACAGGCTGGTGCTGAATGCAATTTACAGGGAGAGCCAAAACGATGTATTTCGGTTTATACCTAACGCTTACTGTTTTTAGCCGGCTGTCCTTATGCGGGAACCGCAAAGTCACCTACCGGGAGACTGCTTCATAGGCCAGGTGGTAATTTGCATTCTTATAATGACTATCGAGGTAATTGTACAATCTGTTCACATCCGGTTCCTGGCTAAGTGATTTCAATTCAAACTCATCACTATAAATATGAACCTTCCAGCTTTTGTGATGCACATCCATACCCACATAAATATTTTGACCGCTAAAATCCCGTAGCTTAGTTGATTCGCTTTTCATATGTTTTAGTTTCTTTGAATTTAGGAAACTCTATTCGCGAATTCAAACATATAAACTGCGGAGAAGACAATATATTTTGCCGTCTGCCAGCGTTGTGCTGACGTACATCAGCATGGCAGCCTCGAACTGCTTTTAGTTGTGAGAAAATGTGTAATTTCGCATCTGCTTCCTTTTACGAGAACCCTTTGTTTAACCTAAAATCCGTAGCATGCGTTTATGTATAAAAGCGGGCTTTGTTCTGGTTATTTTAGTAACACTTTCAGCCTGCACAAAAAATAATGAACCTTTTCAGATTACTGTAAAGTCTGGTATTGATTCTCTTACCCTGCAATCCATACAGTTTTTCGCCTTTACTTCTGAAACTGCAGACAGTTATATATGGGATTTTGGAGATGGTGGTACTGCCGCTGCCCCTTTTGTTCAGCATATTTACCAAAAGATGGGTATGTATACAGTTTCCTGTACCGCAACTGTTAGGGAGAGGAAATATACAGCTGCAATGAAATTTGAAGTAAAAGGTGATAGTCGGATTGTGGGTCAACGAAGATTTTATGGAACACATACTTATAGTATCACTCCAAGCAATCTATTAGGCCCACCACCTGGTTTTGTTACTGCAACAATCGCGGATACTGTATTAACATTTACGGCACCTTCACATTTTCAACTCTACTTTATCAATAGTTATACTGCATGGCAGCATGATACAGGAACTGAGGTACAATATCAATTCAAGGATCATTTCCAGAACCGGTCAACATTGATTAATCTCTACTACTACCCGGCAAATGACAGCGCCTATATTCGCTACAACCATTTTGGTATAGGCGATATTTCCCATGAGTATATACTTTACCAAAAAAGGTAACCTAATCGTCCGTACCGGCACTGGCAGACGGTGCCAACTTCTTCTACTTGCCGGTTACGTACAACTAAGACATCATCATTGACCATTCAGGCCAGACGAAGTCCTGGTTGTTGTGCGTTAGTGCTTTATGCTGTACCCAAAAAATAGGACAGCTATTTTAAATCAATCCTTCCCCTTAATCAACTGCACCACTTTCCTCCTCGTTCCCTGTATCATCTCCGCAAAGTAAGTGCCACTGCTATAGTTATGCCCTATCTGGATGGTACTGTTCGAAGCGATTTTTGATTTTGCATCAACCAGTCTGCCGCGGCTATCTATTACGCGAAGCTCTACAGGCGCCTGGTACCTGCTTTCGAATTTGAGGGTGAAATAGGTAGTACTTGGATTAGGAAGTACCGTTACTTTTAATGCTTCTTCACCGGTTGTGTTTTGCTTCTCTTCTGTTACCAACCGGTTTACAAATGAGCTGTTATTAACAGCAACAGGTAAGGCATCGCAACTGAAACTGTTCCAGGTGACATTCTTGCCGTTGGATGCTATCTTTTCGGCAATGAATAATCCGGTCATTTCTACAGAACTATTACCATTACCCGCATTGTGATCATCATCATGGCCTTTTTTATCTTCGCCATCATTACCGTAGCCTCCGGTAACTTTCAGTTTACCTTTTGCGATATAGATATTGGCGGTAAATTTAGTGCCCCCTCCTCTCACGATGAACTTTTCATCATCCGATTTTTTATCGGCTAAGTAGAAAGTCACTTTAAAATTATCCGGGTTCACATATACCTGGCTGCCAATATTCACACTGCCACTAACCAGTACACCGGTATTGGGCGCAAAGCGAATATAACTATAGCCGTTTGCAGGGCCTTGTACCACGTGTAGCTGATCTATATTGATGGTGGTGGAGGTAAACCTGGCACTGGCGCCCTGCTCAACACGAATGGTACCGAAAATATTTCCTGTAATGATCGTATTGGACCCTTTTTTAAGTGTTAGATTTTTATAGTTACCATTCACGGTTGAATTACTATTCTGCGCCACCTCTTTATTTGGCAGATTTTTGGTATTGCTGTTGTTGATCTGCAAGGCAGGCAGGGTAATGCCGCCGGCTGCTTCGTAAATGGGATTCGTGATCTGGATATTGGAACCCTCTCTTTTAATATTCTTTGCTTTTACAAAGGAGCCCGTAGCAGCTACTGAACTGTTCTTATGAAACGCGGCCTTCCCTTTCACGGAAACAACACCCACACTTCCTCCGGCTACTGTATTTTTCTCGCCCAGTTCTATTTCATCAAAGGCAAGAAGGGTATAACTACTGATTAGGTATTGTTTGTTGAATACAAAACTTCCCGGCTGGCTGGCACAACCATTCGTAGTTACCCTTACCTGGTACGTGCCATCAGCATTCGTTTGTCCTAAACTGATTTCTTTGGTGGCAGCGGTAAATGAGCCGCCTACTAACAACCAACTATAGGTATCACCCAAGGCAGCAGGCGCCGCGGTAAGGGTTACTGTATTACAAAAAGCATCTGCCCCCGCGGCAGAAACAGAAGCGGTAATGGCAGCAGGTTGTGTAATAGTAAAATTAACGGTAGCCGTATACCCACCTGCATCCGTAAGGGTAGCATTGTATGCTCCGGCAGCCAGTCCACTAATGGTAAAGGGAGAACCTGCAATAGCTACAGACTGACCACCATTTAATGTATAGCTCAGCGCGGGCAATCCGTTTTGGTAAGTAATAACAGCAAACCCATTGGATGCGCCATAACAATCCGCATTCGTAACAGCGCTAACCACAACATTGGAGAGAGGACTTGCACAAATATTAGTAGCGGGTTGAAAACCGGGCGCCACCGCATCAATATCTGTTCCGTTTGAAAGCCAGGAACTATGCAAAACATCCGCCCCATCAATAGACGCGTTAATGGTAGCGCCAACAGCTGAGCCCCACCAGTTACAGTTCATATCTACATTAAAAGTTCCGGCGCCGTAAGCGCCGGTTGCCTGACTAACATTATAATACTTACTGGTTATTGAGTTATTATTTGCTGCAAGGGAAAGATTATAACCGGCTTCTGATTCAAGGTAAATACCATAGTCATTATTGACTACTGTATTATTGGTAAAGTTTACCAAAAGATTGGTTGAGCCCCACCAGAAAGTACTGGTAGTAAAGTAGACGCCATAACTTCCCGCCTTATTTTGACCATCAACAGTATTGCCGGAGAAAGTTATTATTTCAGGGCTCCATTCCGCATCAGCGGACAGACCTACATCAACATTCGAAATGGTATTATCTTTAACCAGAACAGGCAAATAAGGCGCGAATACCCAAATACCCCAACCGCCGGCTGTACTATTCTTTACCAGGTTATTCTGAATGATATCCGCGTTACCACCGGCCCCTCCATTATTATCAGTATGAATGCCACTGCCTGAATTGGTAACTGTATTGCCGGAATATACCGTTCCCGTAGACCAGTTAGAAACAATGCCATCATTTGCACTATCAACCTTATTATTGGTGAAATAGCCGGATCCCTGCCAATTAAAAATGGCTATTGAATAGCCGGGGTTTCCCCGCACATTTTCAACCGTATTTTCCGCAATAGTAAAACTGCCGGCAGAGGATGCATAGATACCCCGCCAATAGATATTCCGAACCGTAACATGATTTACAGTAAGACTATTAAACGGTATTCCTAAAGTATGATTGGTGATGATACCATTTCTCGCATCAATATCTGCCCCTCCCCTAACAATACCGCTGCTTAATGCCGGATTATCTCCATCAATGGTTAAATCGGCGATCGTTACATGGTTAGCCTGTACAAGCATTACATTACTTGAACCGCCGCATAATGAAGAAGCAGAACCTCCGCAGTCAGGATTGGATATGGCAGGAATTATTCTGGTTTCCGCCTGGCTGGTTCCGCGTATGGCTACTTCTTTATTTACAATGATATTTTCGGTATAAGTACCCGGTGAAACCAAAATCTTATCTCCATTTTTTGACGAATTAACAGCCGCCTGAATTTTAAAACCCGGGTATACTTCGTATTGATTTAATACCGTTTGTTTGAATGAAGTCAATGACGGGTCTGAAAATAATGCTGAAGCCAGTAAGGCAATGGCCTGATTGGGAACATAATCGGTATACTCCATCGCAACAGCATTTTGAATGGCATATAAATAGCCATTCACCGTAATATTGGTATTGGTATACCCATATTCATTCTGATTGTATACCAGTCTCTTAATATCTGTAAAGCTTGAAGTGGTGGCATCGATATTAATATTATCCGAGCCGCGATGAACATACTGTGAGGAATACACGGCAAATGAACCCCATAGATTACCACTGGTAGTAAGATAACCGGCAGTTACATGATAACAACCGGTTACAGAAATACCATTCCCTCTTTTTGTACCGGTAGCAGTCAGGTAACTTAAAGTAACATTAGTAACCCCATGAATATCAAAAGCGGTTCTATAAGAATTTTGAATGGTTATATGACTAAGTGAAATATTTGAAATAACAGTCCCGTTGCCGGATGAAGCATGGATTGGATAACCGTTAGTGGGATTCGGTAAAATAGTCAGGTAACTTAACGACGAGTTTGATTTAGTGGGTGAAATACCATAACCGGTAGCCGCTATCGCATTAATGATTACCCCGGCCTCCGATTCGCCAATAATGGTGAGTTCACGATTGAGGTACAAAGTAGCGGCCAATGTATAGGTACCATTGGCAACATGTATCACATCACCATCAAGGGCAGAAGCGACTGCATTCTGAATGGTTTGTTTGGGAACACCCAACAGGCCGGAATTGGCATCATTGCCCGCCGAAGCGGATACATACAAATCAGTTGCAAAGCCTGGGAAAGAAAAAACAGCCAGCAAAGCTACCAAAATAAGATTCCTTCCTCTTAACAGGTAAGCGGCAATACTTTTCATAGGATTTTTTTTATTGTGTGATATACTATACTTGTACAAAAAAATAATCCCTGATCAATATGCATTGAGCAGGATTACTTTTTTTGTCTTGTTACTCTTTATGAAGAATCTCCATAACCATTTCTTTATTTCCCTGAAGGGGGCAGGGAACAAATGGTTATTAGTCAACTAATTTCTTAAAACGGGAATTCAGCAAAGCTACAAAAACCGGTACGTCAATGTTTTCGGGTCTTAAGCTACTATAATAGTACACTTATTTTTAATAATTTCATGTAAATTTTCTATGAATTTTTAGATTATTGTCTACTATCAATCATCCAGGCTTATTTTCTCATCAAATTCACTGCAATGCGGAGCCTGGTCAATTCTCAACCGCAAAGTCCCCGTTCGGGAGCCCCGAGAAGACTCCAAACTCCTAACTTCTTCCTTTCATCACCGCCGGCACACCCACCTCAATCCACTTCGCCGGTTTCTCGCCTTTTAAGAGGTAATCAAAGAATTGCTGTTCGCGTATCTGTAAGTCTTTCCGGTTCTTTCTTTCTACCAGGTTATGTGCCTCTCCGTTATAATTGAGCATCCATACTTTTTTACCCAGGCGGCGCATGCCCGCATACATTTCTATGCCCTGGTACCAGGGTACGGCATCATCCGCATCATTAGCCATGATTACCAACGGCGTGGTTACTTTTGGTAAATGGAATAATGCTGAATTCCCAATATACAAATTTGGCTTTTCCCAAAGGGTGGCGCCAATACGGCTCTGCTGCTTTTCGTACTGCATCTGCCTTAGCAAACCACTACCCCATCTGATGCCACCATAAGCACTCGTCATATTCGCCACCGGCGCACCTGCCCAGGCTGCTGCATATAGTTTTGTTTTAGTTAGCAAATACACAATCTGGTAACCTCCCCAGCTTTGTCCCTGTAACCCAATCTTCGTACTATCAACATAGCCCAGTTTTACTACGGCCCTTGTTCCGCTCAGAACATGGTCATAAGCCCCCTGGCCGGGGTAACCTGTTTTGTACCAGATATCCGGCACAAATACAATATAGCCCCTGCTTACAAAGAAGGGAATATTTAAACGCGAAGGCGTAGGCGCCGGCGCCAGGTAATTATTCAGGGTATTACTGCTACGATCGTAGAAATAAACGATCATGGGATATTTTTTGGTTGGGTTGAAGTCTTCCGGTTTATAGAGAATCCCTTGTGTTTCTTTACCTGTATAGGCTTTCCATTTAAATAGTTCTGCCGACACCCAATTGTAACCTGCCTGTTGTGTATTGGTGTGTGATAGCTGAACAGGGGATGATTCCAAAGCATGCACATACACATCTGCCGGCCTTTTGGCGGTTTCTTTGGTATAGAGTATAACACCTGCATTCTTTGCCTTCTGTATCGCAAAACCAATGGTTACGGGCTCTTTGAACAAATAAGTCAATAAATTATTTTTACCGGTATTGAGTAGGGCCAGTCCCGCACTTTTATCTTTTTCATCAAATGCACGTAGCAACAATTGCTGACCGGGGTTGATAAATTTTTCATCCGGGTTGGTAGTCACATAGCGGTATTGAATTTTATCTTTCCGGCCATTGGTTAAGGCAACCGATTTTTCAATCCCTTCGGGATCTACCCGCCAGATATCATACCGGTCGTAAATAAATACATAGGTATCATTCTCTGTCCATTTCAATACACCATAGGCATTGGCATCATCGGGCACATCATTTTCTTCATCGCTTAATGAAGTGGTTATGTCTTTGGCTAAAGGATAGATTTTTTTAGTGAGGGAATTATAAACAAGGTATCCCTGCTTTTTTTCATCAAACAAAACCAAATACTTTCCTGTATAAGAAGCATTGAGCGCACTTCCCTTAAAATTTTTGGTAATTAATTCAGCAGCGCCCGTTTCCGGATTCACCGAATAAATATCATTCAATGCAAAGCCCTGCCATTGTGAGGCAACTCTTTTACCATAATCAGATGCCGTGTAAAATACAGATCCATCCCCCTCTTTTGTATGAATAATATTCCGGAATTTTTCATTGCCTAATTGCACCAATTGTTTTGTAACAGGATCAAGACGGGCAACAAAATTTTTTTTCAATTCATTGTCAAGGTCCTTCACCTGTACCGGCTGAACATAGTCATCATTATAATGCCAGACATCTACATTCACCCGCTCAAATTCGGGTAGCGTTGTGTCTTTTACCGGCAGGATACCCACCGTACCAATAAATAATTTTTGTCCGCTTTTACTAAAGCTGATACCCGCATTTTCGCTGATGGTAAAATTGGCAGGCATACCCGTTGTATTCCTGTCGGCCACTAATAAAGCGCTGTCTGATCCTTTGGCATGATAATAGAGTTTATAAAATTTTTGCAATGATTTACTGCTACTGTCGCGCTCGGCTACAAATGCCAGTTGGTTACCTTCTTCATCCATGCTATACCCTTTGGCATCATTGAAACCTTTGAAGAGGATACTGGTTATATTGGTTACCAGATCAACCCTTAGCAGGGATGGTTTCGTTAGTGTATCATTGGATTTTTTGGTAGTTTCTATTACCAATACTGTTCCTTTTTTATTAAAAAAATAGTCACTTACCGGCTTAAAATTTTTTTGTTCACCGGTAACCAGGTTTTTCAAAATTAATTCTGTTCCTTCTTCAAAAGGTTCTTCGGGTAATTTAGGAGCAGGGGGTACTAATTCTTTGGGGGGTGAAGGTAAAACCGATAACTCTTTTTCCAATAAATAAGCTAACCAGTTTCCGGCATCATCCGGTACTTTAAAATTTTTTAGCCGGGGAATTTTTATAATAATTTCTTTTCCCAATTCAATAATCACCAGGCTGTCTTTTGGCATTTCATCCGCTTTCTTTTTTTTGATTTTCGCCTCACGGGTTTCTTTAAATGCAGGTTTAATGCGACAGATCAGAAAACGGCTATCTTCTGTAATAATGGGTCCGTACCCACGGGCAATTTCTTTTTTATAATCACCGCCAACAGACTGCACCACCAGCATTCCATCCCCTTCCTGCGGGTTTACGGCATAGGTGAGGTATTTACCATCATTACTGATAGAACGGTCGGCAATACTTTGCCAGCCATCGTAAACAGTATGATCCAATGGTTTCTTTTGCGCGAAGGCTGTAACAGACAGGATACAAAATGAAATAAACAGGAGCTGCTTCATTAGTGGATAGTTTGGGGCTCGAAGATAGCAAAGTATGGGGCGTCAATTACTGTTTTTTATGGGTTACCCTGAGCATTTGTAGCACCACGGATAAACCGATTAATGCAAACCCCGCGTAAAAACTATTATCCAGGTGTTTGTTCTCTTTGAAGAGGATAAAAGCAAGGAGTATCCCATAAACCGGTTCCAGGTTAAAGCTGAGGTTTTGCGTAAAGGCGGATACTTTTTGTAAAGACTGTAACATCAGATCCATGGCCAATACGGTGCAGAGCCAGCTTAGTACCAGCAGCCAGACCCAATCTGCAAGCGTTGGAAAAATATAATTGGAAGGAAAATAATGAAGATACAATGGCATCAAAATAGTAAGTATCAATAATCCACCGCTCAATTCATATAACATCATTGTTTGTGGAGCCGCTATTTTTACATATTTTTTGTTAAGCACAGAAAATAGGGCAGCCAACAGTGCGGCGGCAATACCCACCAGGATGCCCTCACGGTAACGTGTATCAAAATGAAAAATCAGGTAAATACCCAGTAAACTGATCAGGCCCAACCCAAGCTCTGTCCAACTGAATTTTTTACGCCTGATCAATGGTTCCAATAAAGCGGTGAACAACCCTACCGATGCGAAACAGATTAACCCGATAGATACATTCGCCATCTTGATACTTCCGTAAAAACAAACCCAGTGCAAGGCAATAATAGTTCCAATACCCAGTAATTTCCATACGGAAGCGGCTGATATTTTAGTAATTTTCTTTTTCCAGCTTAGCCATGCCAGCAGTGTTACCACCGTAATCATCATACGGTACCAAACCAATAACCCTTCATTTAAAACAATCAATGCCCCCAATACACCGGTGAATCCCGCCAGGAAAACAGCAATATGTAATTTAATAAGGGCCTGTCGCATAATTGGTAAAGAAACTGAAAAACTTTGAGTAGCTATCCGGTAGATGGATTAAGAGGGTATCCTGGTATTGATTGAAGTATTTTTTACCAATGAGCTGTAATTTTTAAACAGGCTTTTCCATTGGATGCTTAACACACCCAGTACGCCTTCTTTAATAATTCCCTTACTCATTTTACTTACACCAATCTTACGGTCAACAAAAGTGATGGGTACTTCTTTGATGGTAAACCCTAATTTCCAGGCAGCAAATTTCATTTCTATCTGGAAAGCATAGCCTACAAACTGTATCATATCAAAATTAATTGATTCCAATACCTGTTTTTTATAACATACAAAACCTGCTGTGGGGTCATTTACCGGCATCCAGGTTATTAATTTAGTATAGAAGGCGCCACCCTTGGAATAAATTTGCCGGTCGAGGGGCCAGTTCTCTGTTTTCCCTCCTGGTACATACCTGCTTCCGACCGCAACATCGGCCCCTTCAAATTTACAGGCATGGTATAATCTTTCCAGGTCATTGGGGTTATGTGAGAAGTCGGCATCCATTTCAAAAATATACTGGTAATTGCGTTCAATGCTCCATTTAAACCCATAGATATAAGCAGTGCCCAGGCCCAGCTTGCCTGTACGCTCTTCTAAAAATAATTGATTGGGATAATTTGGAATCAGTGCACGAACAATTGCCGCAGTACCATCAGGAGAATTGTCATCAATAACCAAAATATGATACCCCTGCTGTAAAGAAAAAACAGCGGAAATGATAGTGGCAATATTTTCCTTCTCATTATAAGTAGGTATGATAACTATTTTTTCCAAATAAGGGGGGGGTAATTGGGTATAGGCGCAAGTTACAACTTAGATCATTTTAGTGCATTAAAATATCCTTTGAGAAAGTTAAAAGATATATACTAATTTTTTTTAACTAGTATACGATTGAGGATTTCAGTTAGTTTTTGCTTGGTATTCATAGGAAAATCGCCTTTCATCATCCAATCATAATACTGGGGTTCTTCTTTTAATACCTGGGTAACGGGTTTACCTTTATGCTTGCCAAAGTTGAACAGTTCAATCCCATTTTCTTTTACAAAACGGCGGGCAAAGTCAACAATATCATCCTCACCGGTAAATTTCACAATACTTTCTACGGTGTCGCCTATTTGCGGGTAGCGTTCCACCTGCGCTTCCAATACCTCCCAGGTAGCCGTTGCATCTACTTCCGCGCTATGGGCGCCTTCTAATGCTTTCTGGCAATAGAATTTATAGGCAGCGCTCAACGTTCGTTGCTCCATCATATGAAATACCCTTTGTACATCTACCAGTTTTCGTCCATCAATGGAAAAATCAATACCCACCCTAAGAAATTCTTCGATTAGCATGGGAACATCAAAACGGTTACTGTTATATCCCCCCATATCACAATTATCCATAAACTGTTTTAATTCATTGGCCACCTGTTTAAAGGTTGGGGCATCTTTTACCATTTCATCTGTAATACCATGAATGGCGCTGGAACCGGCAGGAATAGACATCTGCGGATTGATGAGTTTTCTTTTTGGCTGGCTGGTACCATCCGGCAGAATTTTAACGATGGCAATTTCAACGATTCGATCGGTACTGATATTGATACCGGTGGTTTCTAAATCAATAAAAGCGATGGGGCGGGTTAGTTGCAGTTTCATGATGGCGTTACTTGGTCTTTTCTTTTGAGGAAACCTCGTTGGCAAAGGTAAGCATATCCAGTCCATCATAGTTGCCACTACTCATTAATAGCACATTGGTATTGGTATAAGATTGCGACTGAAGCCATTGCCATAATGTATGGGCATCATTCATCACCTGCAGACCTTCTTTTTTAAAACCATCGTATACTTTCTGAACAGGCAGATCGGGCATTCGTTTTAGTTCCAGTGCATGTTTGGCATAAAATACAATAGCCGTATCGGCCTTATCCATGGCACCCTTGTATTCCTCCATAAATGCCTCGTTCAAACTGCTGTATGTATGTAATTCAAGAACCGCTATCAGCTTACGTTCGGGGTATTGTTGCTTTACTGCTTCAATAGAAGCTTTTACTTTACTGGGTGCATGCGCGAAATCCCTGTAAAAACGGGTTTTACCGCCTGAAGCCAGTAATTCCAGGCGTTTGGCAGCGCCGGTAAAATGGGCAATAGCCATCATAAAATGGGTTGCCGGTATACCCAATTCCTTACAGGCATAAAAAGCGGCCAGTAAATTCAGCAGGTTATGATTGCCGAAAACTTCCAGGGGCCCTGTTATCCCTTCAATAGTTACTGTTGTATTACCATCCTGAATGGTATGTTCCGGTATGCCATAAGGCTGGTAGCGCAAATCTGTCCGAAGATTTTCTTCCACTAATTTTTTCAGAACAGGATCTGATTCATTATAAATGAGCAAGCCGTTTTTTTCTATTTTATGAATGAAAATGATGAATTGCTCCAGGTAAAATTCAAAAGTGGGAAATACATTAATATGATCCCAGGCAATGCCCGTTAGGATGGCCACATGGGGGAACAAAAAGTGAAATTTTGGTTTACGTTCTATGGCGCTGGCTGGATACTCATCGCCTTCACAAATAATAACCGGGGCATCAGTAATATGTACAGACTGATCAAAACCATCCAAACGGGCGCCTACCAGGTAGTCAAAATGGTGGTTCAGCCTTTTTAATACATGCATAATCATAGCCGTTGTAGTGGTTTTGCCATGACTGCCACCAACTACTACCCTTTTTTTCTGCAGACTTTCCTGATAGATATATTCAGGAAATGAATATATTTTCAAACCCAGTTCCTGGGCCCTTAGCAGCTCCGGGTTATCCTTTTGGGCATGCATACCCAGGATTACAGCGTCTATCTCATTGGTAATCAATGATGGTTGCCAGCCAATATGAGCCGGTAGCAGACCCTCTGCAGCCAGGTTGGCTTTAGCCGGTTCAAAAATCTCATCATCCGTACCCGTTACCCGGTAGCCTTTCCGGTGTAAAGCAATGGCTAATTGATGCATAACACTACCCCCTATTGAAATAAAATGGACTCTCATACGTTTCTATAAGAAGATTCAATGTATAAATTAACAAAATGTGTAGATAGGAAAGGCAACGTTAACACATGAAACTTTATCTTTACTACATTGCAAAATACAGCCTAATCTCATATATTCGCCTGAACATGAAAAAGAATACACTATTATTTCTGTCCTTTCTGCTACTGTTTGTCATGCTTATTTCCTGTGCACCTGCCAGGAAGGGTTGTCCGACTACTAACCCGAAATACTTTAGACAATAGCTTTTTTGATTGGTATAACTACCCTGCTGTAATTGCACAAACAACTTTTAATGAACTGGATTCCGCTTACCTCTGAAGAACAATTTCAAAATATTATCGAAAAATCTGCCACAGTTCCGCAGGTTATTTTCAAACATAGTACACGATGCGGTACCAGTTCGATGGTATTGAGCCGACTGGAAAAAGCCAATGATCCGGGTGGTATTGATTTTAATTTTCTCGATTTACTTGCTTACCGTTCCATTTCGGCCAAAGTTGCTGAAACATGCAAGGTTCACCATGAATCACCCCAAATTCTGCTCATTAAAAACGGGGAATGCGTGTATGAGGAAAGTCATATGGGTATTACCATGGAAGAACTACACGAACAGGTTTCCCTGAATTAAATTCAGGCGGGGGGCCTTTTCCCTACTTATAATTCAGCATCTTTGCGTACAAGAACAAGTACATGGAAATTGTAGGATATATTGCCGCATTGGTTATCGGAATATCTCTTGGCCTGATAGGCGGAGGTGGTTCTATTTTAACAATACCCGTGTTGGTGTATCTTTTTAATATTCAACCCAGCCAGGCAACAGGTTATTCCCTTTTTATTGTTGGCTGCAGCAGCCTGGCAGGCGCCTATAAAAATTTTAGAAGAGGCAATATCAATTATAAAGCCGCTTTTTATTTTGGCATAAGTTCTATCATTACGGTAGTACTGATCAGGAAATTTTTGCTACCCGTATTACCCGAGCATCTTTTTTTCATTGGTACCCTATCAGTCAGCAAATCGTTAGTAACCATGTTACTGTTTGCAATAGTCATGATTATCGCATCAATGAATATGATTCAAAAACAGGCTTTGGTAAAGGTGAATGAAAACGATCATCATATACACCTTACAAAAGCATTGATACGGGGGGTGGAAGTTGGTTTATTAACCGGGTTGCTGGGCGCCGGCGGAGGTTTTCTGATTATCCCCATCTTAATTTTCTCCTTTCATCTCTCTATGAAAGATGCCATTGGCACTTCCCTGCTTATCATTGCCATGAATTCATTGTTTGGATTTGCCGGCGATTTATTTCACCAGCAATTTAACTGGTCACTGCTCCTGCCACTAACGGCCATTGCTATAACCGGTGTTTTTATTGGCAGAAGGCTTGGCCAGGACCTTCCCGGTGAAAAATTAAAAAAATGGTTTGGTTGGTTTGTGTTGGTTATGGGCATTTACATTATTATACATGAAGTATTTTTAAAGTAAGCGCATTGGCAGATTCCTATATTATCGTACTTTCATTTTTCTAAAGTCTACTAATATGATAGAATGGTTGCAACAACCCTGGCCCTGGTACCTGGCCGGGCCGCTTATCGGGTTAATGGTACCGGTTTTATTATTGATTGGCAATAAAAGTCTGGGCATCTCCTCCTCACTCAGGCATATTTGTGCCGCCTGTTTGCCAACTAAAATTCCTTTCTTTCAATACAACTGGAAAAAAGAAGCCTGGAATCTTTTTTTTGTAGCAGGTGTTGTAATGGGCGGATGGCTGGCTGCCGGTTTCTTAACCGCTGCAGCGCCTGTTCAGGTAAATGAAAATCTTTTGATAGAGTTGCAGCAATATGGCATTACGAATCATGATACCCTGGTGCCGGTTGATATTTTTAACTGGCCATCAATTTTAACGGTCAGGGGTAGTATACTGATGGTTGGCGGAGGGTTTTTAGTTGGATTTGGAACCAGGTACGCGGGGGGCTGTACCTCTGGCCATTCCATTATGGGGTTAAGCAATTTACAACTATCGTCTCTGATTGCCACCTGCTCCTTTATGGCTGGTGGATTTATCATGGCAAACCTGATCATGCCCTACATTTTAAAACTATAATTCATGCCCATAAAAGAAACCAATACCGATTTTGAAGTTCGTTCATTAGATTCCATTTGCATCAATACCAGTGAACTCAAACATCCCTGGTGGTATGATTTTAAGTACCTGGTGGCAGGAATTTTATTCGGCACGATATTAACCAAGGCAGAAGTGATTTCCTGGTTCAGAATACAGGAAATGTTCCGCCTGCAAAGCTTTCATATGTTTGGTGTGATAGGCTCTGCGGTTGCCGTAGGTGCCCTGTCTGTTTTCATCATCAAAAAATACAAGATCAGAACTATCTATGGTGAAGAAATTGAATTGCATACCCGTCCGTTTAACAAAGGACAAATGATAGGCGGATTGTTATTTGGTTTTGGCTGGGCGCTTACCGGTGCCTGCCCCGGCCCCTTATTTGCGCAGTTTGGCGCCGGAACTACGGTGATTATAGTAACTTTGTTCAGCGCCATTGCGGGAACCTGGGTATATGGTTTATTAAGAGATAAATTACCCCATTAGAAAGCTATTGTTAGTATTACCATGAGATGCAGAAACCTATTACTTATTTTGAGTTTTTTTCTATTGGGGATGAGTGCCTGTGATAGGGAGAAACAGGCTGAGACGAATTCAGTTCTTACCGTAACTGATAGTGCCGATTGCTGGACTGGCGTCGGCGCCAATCAAATTCCCGTTACTGAAAAAGGGCAACTGATCCGCTATGGGCGAAACCTGGTTGCCAATACCGCTTTTTATATAGGTCCTAAAGGAATGGTCAGCAACCTCTCCAATGGTATGAACTGTCAGAACTGTCACCTCGATGCCGGAACCAAACCATGGGGTAATAATTTTGGCGGCGTAGCTGCTACCTATCCTAAATACAGGGATCGCTCGGGCACGGAAGAAACGATAGAAAAAAAAGTAAACGATTGTATTGAACGAAGCCTTAATGGAAGAGCCCTTGATACCGGTAGTAAAGAAATGAAGGCGATAGTGGCTTATATACAATGGCTGGGTAATGATATTTCAAAAGGAACCAGGCCAAAAGGTTCAGGCATTAAGGAACTTCCAAACTTAACAAGGGCAGCAGATCCTGTACGGGGTAAAAAAGTGTATACAGGCATCTGCGAAAAATGTCATGGTAAGAATGGCGAGGGACTATTCAATCCCGATAATATCACTTATCTCTATCCGCCATTATGGGGTAAAAACAGTTACAATACCGGCGCGGGTTTGTTTAGGTTATCAAGGTTTGCGGGTTATGTAAAGTATAATATGCCTAACCCAATTACCTATCATAACCCACAACTAACCAACGAGGAAGCCTGGGATATAGCAGCCTACATAAACTCGCAACCCAGACCTGCAAAGGATATCAGTAAAGACTGGCCCGATATAAAGAAGAAACCCAGGGACCATCCTTTCGGCCCTTATGCCGATTCTTTAACAGAAGTACAGCACAAATTCGGCCCCTGGAAATAATGTATCCCTTTGTAAGGTCAACCACTTTCAACAACAAAAAAATCTACCCTACTAATTATTAATTATTTCAATCACCATTGCACTCGCCCCACCGCCTCCATTACAAATACCTGCCGCACCTATTTTACCCTTGTGTTGTTTTAATACATTGATGAGTGTTACAATAATTCTGGCGCCACTGCATCCCAATGGGTGACCCAATGAAACAGCGCCACCATGAACGTTTACGGTAGCGGGATCGAGTTTCATTTTCTGCGTGTTCACAATACCTACTACAGCGAAAGCCTCATTCAATTCAGTAAAATCTATATCACTCATTTGTAAGCCTGCTTTAGCTACTGCTTTGGGAACGGCCAGGGAAGGTGTGGTAGTAAACCATTCAGGAGCCTGTGCCGCATCGGCGTAACTGCGAATAATGGCCAATGGTTTGATACCCATGGCATCTGCTTTTTCTTTGCTCATCAATACCAGTGCCGCGGCACCATCATTCAGGGTAGAAGCATTGGCCGCGGTAACCGTTCCGTCTTTTATAAAAGCCGGTTTCAGTTCAGGTATTTTATCAAACGTAACATTGAAAGCTTCTTCATCTTTTGCAAACAACAATGGGGCTCCTTTGCGTTGAGGAATTTCAACAGGAATAACTTCTTCCGCAAAATAACCCTTTGACCAGGCCGCCTGGCTTCGTTGGTAACTTTCAACGGCAAAAGCATCCTGCGCTTCACGGCTGATATTATTTTCTTTGGCACATAACTCAGCAGAATTTCCCATCGCATAATTATGATATACATCGGTTAGTCCATCTTTTACTATCCCGTCTATCAGATTCACATGCCCGTATTTATTACCCCAACGGAGATTGGGACTATAAAAAGGCACATTACTCATGCTTTCCATTCCACCGGCTACAATAATATCCGCATCACCCAGCAGAATGGATTGTGCACCCTGCGCAATGGCTTTCATGCCACTGGCACAAACTTTATTAATGGTGGTACAAATCACCCCATCCGGGAGACCAGCAAATTTAGCCGCCTGACGGGCGGGGGCCTGACCGGTATTTGCCTGGATAACACAACCCATCAATACTTCCTGAACATCGGTTGGTTGAATACCCGCTTTTGCTACGGCTGCTTTAATGGCAATGGCGCCCAACTGAGGCGCGGTAAAATCTTTTAATGATCCGCCAAAACTACCGATGGGTGTACGAACAGCGGCAACAATATATACGGTTCTGTTACTCATTTTTTGAATTTGAGCAGCAAAGATACAGATTTACACTAACGGCCGTTAGCAGAAACAATTCAGTCTAAGAAAAAAATTGTTTGGAAGATCGCGAATTTAATGTTGATGACCCTCTAAAAAATCAGGCTTCCTCAATCAGTTGAATACCGGTTTTGGTAAAGGCAATTTTTTTTTGCCTGTATAAATTACCGGTAGTCATTTTAAATGTTTTCTTACTCATACCAAAGAAATCATAAATTTCCTGTGGATCAGATTTATCGTGGTAAGGCAGGTAGCCATCGTTCTCTGTAAGCAGTCGTAAAATTTTACCTGTTTCATCTTCCACTTTCTGGAAACCGGGTTTACCCAAAACCACATCAATTTTATGATCGGGCCTGATGGTTTTGATAAATCCCTGTACCCTATCTCCTATATGCAAAGTGGTATACACTTCGTTATTGTGTAAAATACCGGTATGCACATTATTGATAATCATTACATAACCCAGTTCGGATTGGCGGTACACGAGCAGGTCAACAATATCCAATTCTTTTACTGTGAGAACCTCATTACTCAGGAGGGTTTCAATTTTTTCAGTAGCGGCTACCCTGCCGGTCTGTTCATCAATATATAATTTCACCAGGTATTCAGCGCCTTCACGCATGCCCACCAATTGTTTGGACTTGGGTACAAACAAGTCTTTCATCAATCCCCAATCAAGAAAAGCGCCCAATCCTGTAACAGAAACCACTTTCATTTTCACAATCTCTCCCACACATGCTTTGGCTATTTGTGTGGTAGCAATCAGCCGGTTATCAGAATCATGGTATACAAATACTTTCAATTCATCACCCATACGCAAAGAACGGGGGGCAAAACGTTTAGGCAGGAGAATACCTTCTCCGCCATCATCAAGGTAAAAACCGAAATCTACTTTACGGCTCACTTTCAGGGTATTATACTGGCCTACATGTACCGGGCTCATTTGCTTGGTTTTTTAAATTCCGGCACGAAGGTACAATTGTTTATTTTGACAGTTCCTAGCCCACCTTTCGGGCCGTTTTGCCAGATGAGCATTTCAACGGATGTGTAAATGTTAGCAACTTTCGGCGCTACCCAAAAAAAGCTTTTGATATTTTGCAGGATATGACTAAAATGTTGAAAGCCGTGGTTGTTTGTTGTATGGTGAGTATCAGCCTTACTTCTTTCGGGCAAAATGTAACCGGACACTGGTTTGGCATTGGTATGGTACAAAACACTAAAGACCACCATGCCTACTTATCTGAGATGGTACTGCGCCAGGAAGGGAAAATGGTGAATGGGTACCTGAATTACTATTTCAAAGACAGCCTCGTAAAAGTAGCTCTGAGAGGTAACTTTGCTGCGCAAACCCATCAACTAACACTACTTCCCTTCCCCATAATCTATTACCAATCGCCCAACGCCCGTAACAGTATTGATTGTTATATGTCGGGCAGTTTTATATTACTGGCGTCAAAAACAGCTTCTCAATTAAACGGCAGTTTGTTTGCGGATGAGGATCACAAATACACCGTACCAGCGATTAATTTACGATTAACCAAATCGAACGATACCGCTTTTTTAGTACAGCAGCAGGAGGAGCCTGAGGAAGAAAAAGCAGATACCCTATTGGGTACTACACCCATGGTGTCTGCTGAAACCAATACAAGTGAAATGTATAACCAACGAAGCAAGTCTGTTACCAAAGAATTGTTGGTAGAAAATTCCACTCTGAAACTTGAGTTATACGATAATGGCGCCATTGATTATGATTCCGTTTCGTTGTTTCTAAACAGCAAAATGATCCTGCCCAAAACCATGCTTACCCACAGAGCCATTAAACTTATGATAAGCCTGGATCCTGGTATGGAGAGTAACGAATTAAGCATGTTTGCAGAGAACCTGGGTATGCTACCACCCAATACCGCTGCACTCATTCTGTATGATGGTACCACACGTTACAAAACCATGTTAACCAGCGACCTGCATAAAACGGCAACCTTACGATTGAGAAAAAAGAAAGGTTCAGCCAAATAATTCAGGCTGGGCATTATCCTCTTTCGATTTTTGATCCCATTCCATTTCAATGGTTCTGCTAAAATCGGTGAGCTTTGCCCCCACTGCTTTCCATCCCATCACTTCCACCATTTTAGCCACTTTAAATTTTGCCTTACGCACCTGCTGGCCGCGACCGGTTTGAACCACCAGGATAGGTTCCTTATCAGTGGTAACAGCTTCAAGGCGGTTGCCGGCTCCCTCCTTGATAAACAGGAACTGTGATTTTAAAGTAGTTGTTTCAATTTTAAAACGCTTGATATTGTATTGCTGTTTATCGTTATCCAGGTAAACAGCGCTAATGATCTTCTCAGGATCAAACTTTTCAATTAAGGCTATTTTTTCCGGCTCTAATCGTTGGGTGATCTCAGTATCGGTTAACTCATAGGTACCATCATTATAAAAAACAATAATCCTTTCATCTTCAAAGCTTCCCAGGTACTGTCCTTTACCATCTGTATTTAACCTTCCAAATTTATCATCAAACCATAATTTGCGACCGGCCAGTGTACTTTTTCCTGCTTCTTTAAACTTAACCGCTTTAACCGGATACTTGGTTACCTGGTTGCCCATACTACTTCTTCCCTTTATCTCCAGTTCTTCAAAAAAGAATTCGAATTCTTTGATACGGGCAGTACAATTCGGACTCAGCACAATTTTTACCGCTTCTGCTTCGCCGTTTAGATTGGCTGTAAAATAATGAACCCTTGTTTTGTCTGTGCCTTTGGTCAAATCATATTCTTTTTCGCGGGTAATACCGGTTACATTAAATCGTTTGCCGTAACTCACGCCGGATTTACCATCAAGATAAATCATGTTATAGGTGGTGCGCTCATCATTCTTCTGAAAAACAGCCGCATGAATGATGTCTTTACCGATGAAAACCTTATCAGAAACCTTTACCACTTTCATGGTACCCGATTTGGTAAAAGCAATGATATCATCATAATCGGAGCATTCACACAACAGTTCATCTTTTTTCAGGCTGGTACCAATAAACCCTTCTGCGCGGTTAAGGTATAGTTTGGTATTGGCTATGGCCACCTGTTTTACCTGTATGGTATCGAACTCTTTGATTTCTGTTTTTCGCTCCCTGCCTTTTCCGTACTTTTTAAGCAGGAGCTCAAAATAAGCAACGGAAAAATCTGTTAAATTGGCAAGATCAAAATTTACCTGTTTGATATCGGCTTCAATCGATTTGATCTGTTCATTCAGTTCATTGATATCCAACCGATAAATTCTTCTTACCGGCTTTTCAGTCAATTTTATAATATCTTCCCTTTCAATCGGGCGTTTTAGCTTTTTCTTAAAAGGATTGAATCCTTTATCGATGGCCTCAATCACTTTATCCCAGTTCTCATGTTTCTGTTCGAGCTCTTTGTAAATTTTTTCTTCAAAGAAAATTTTCTCCAGAGAGGTATAATGCCATTTGTCTTCCAGTTCACCAAGTTTAATCTCCAGTTCTCTTTTCAGCAGTACCTTTGTGTTTTCTGCTGATACAGTAAGCAATTCATTCGCGGTGAGGAACTTTGGTTTGTTATCAACAATTACACAGGCATTGGGTGAAATACTTACTTCACAATCAGTAAATGCATAAAGCGCATCTATCGTAATATCCGGAGAGCTGCCGGCAGCCAGGTCGATCTGTATTTCTACTTCGGCCGCGGTAACATCAATTACTTTTTTAATTTTGATCTTACCCTGATCATTGGCTTTGGTAATGCTTTCCATTAATTGGGTGGTAGTAACACCATAAGGCACATCACGAATTACCAATGTTTTTTTATCGAGCTCTTCAATATGAGCCCGAACCCTTACTTTGCCTCCTCTTTTCCCATTACTATAATTAGCCACATCAATCATACCGCCTGTCTGAAAATCAGGATACAGTTCAAATTTCCTTCCACGAAGACATTTGATGGCGGCATCAATCAGTTCAATAAAATTATGTGGGAGAATTTTTGTTGAGAGGCCCACCGCAATACCATCAGCGCCCTGTGCCAGCAGTAAAGGGAATTTCATGGGAAGGGTAACCGGTTCATTTTTTCTGCCATCATAACTAAGTTGCCATTCGGTGGTTTTATGATTGAAAGCAACTTCTAATGCAAATTTGGATAACCGCGCTTCAATATACCTGGAAGCGGCGGCTTCATCACCGGTTCTTACATCGCCCCAGTTTCCCTGCGTGTCTATCAGGAGGTCCTTCTGGCCTATATTCACCAATGCATCTCCAATACTGGCATCGCCATGCGGGTGATATTGCATACTCTGTCCGATGATATTGGCCACTTTATTAAAGCGCCCATCATCCATCTCCTTCATTGCATGTAGAATCCGTCGCTGTACGGGTTTCAGGCCATCTTCAATAGCCGGCACGGCACGTTCCAGTATTACATAGGATGCATACTCCAGGAACCAATTTTTATATTGTCCCCCTAAACCGCTATTATTTTCAAATGACCTGTTCTCCATTTTTTCTTTCGCCATGCTATAAAAATATCTTGCTCATAAAAGCCGTGATGTCAAGTATACCTGCCTACTAATTATTAATTAAACCCTATACGTATCATCCTTCCCGTCTGTCAATGCATTTAATTCCAACATTACCATATCCGTATCGGCAACTACTTCATGCCAGGCCCATGCCTGAATGGTTATCATCGCCGGAGCAACGGCCCTGCAAGTTCCTTTTATCTCAGCATCTCTTACATCAAACCAATGAATAGTAACTTCTCCATTCATGAGAATCAGTTTCTCCGGGTTTTTATTTTTTGCCTCACCTTTGTGATAATGTTTGGCATTATGTGTACCAGCCTTTCTATAACCCACCACAAATTGTCCGGTTCTGTCCGTATCAAAAAAGTGGGTTGACCCACGTTCATCTTCGGCAATTTTCGTAACAGGTTTCACTTCTACCATAGTGTAACAATTATAATGGATACAGTATATATTAATAAAGCAAAATGATGTATATATTATATAGGCAACATGCGCTATTCAGTTTCGGCTATTTCAATCATTTCTCCGGTACCTCCGGGGAGTTTAATGGTTATGTCTTTCCAGTTTTTTGACCACTCGCCAACCATTTCCAGTTTGCCTTCCAGTATCATTTCCCTGATACGCCAGGCAAGAAAGGCATCACCTGTTTTTACTTTCATTTTATGCAACGCGGTACTTAATAATTTTAGTAACTTTTGCGGTCCGAAGTTGACGATGGTCAGAATGTCACGATCATAATAATCCAATTCCTTTCCAACCAGCTTTTTACCCCCTTCCAGAAAACGAATCAATGCATTTTCATCGCATAATTTTTTCCATTCGTCCGGATCCACTTCAAATTCACTCAAAGTAATGGGTCTTGCCAGTTTTTTAGCTTTCAGAAATTCTTTGGGTTGAATTTCAGAAAGACTGGTAGGATAAAAGAGGCTACCCTTTTCATTAATGAAGGGCAGGTTGTTGAGATATAATACCTGTATCCTGCCCTGGTATTCCTTTAGCTGACTCATTAACCAATAATAGCTACAAACATCATGCGCATTTTGTCCCATCCATATCCAAACCTGTTCATCAGTTTCCGCATCCAAACGTTTCAATAGCTGGTAAACCGTTAATGCATCATCCACTATATCCAGTTGATCCGCATCAGGCGAAAATTCCAATACCATTTTCCACCAATCTCTTCGCTGCTGATAGCCTTCCGTTTCATAAATAGCTGTCAATGGCCCCACAGCAAAATCATCCCTGATCTCAATAATATCGCCCTGTAGCGTTTCATCCAGCCCGATTGCTTTTTTCAGCGCCTCTACGTTTGATTGTTCAAAAACGATATGAATCATGATTAATTAAAATTTAAGTCTATTTCCACTTTCAGGTTATTAATAATAAATTCCTGCCTTTCCATGGTATTCTTACCCATGTAATATTCGAGCAGGTATTGAATATGGTCGCCCTGTTCCAGGATTACCGGTTGCAGGCGTATATCCCTTCCTATAAAACGACCAAACTCATCGGGTGATATTTCACCTAATCCTTTGAACCTGGTAATCTCCGGCTTATTACCCAATTTTTTTACGGCAGCCTGTTTCTCTGTTTCGTCATAGCAGTAGATGGTTTCCTGTTTGTTGCGTACACGGAATAAGGGTGTTTCCAGAATATATACATGCCCCCGTTTCACCAGGTCGGGAAAGAATTGCAGGAAGAAAGTCATCATCAATAAACGGATATGCATCCCATCCACATCAGCATCGGTTGCAATCACGATATTATTGTAGCGAAGCCCTTCCAGCCCATCTTCAATATTTAGTGCATGCTGCAACAAATTAAATTCTTCGTTCTCATACACCACTTTTTTGGTGAGCCCGAAACAGTTCAAAGGTTTACCGCGCAAGCTGAACACGGCCTGTGAATCTACGTTTCTCGATTTGGTAATGCTACCACTGGCACTGTCTCCTTCCGTGATAAAAATGGTGGAGTTATTCTGCAGGGTAATAAACTCGCCTTTATTTTTAACGGGCGACTCATCATTCAAATGTATGCGGCAGTCGCGTAGCTTTTTATTGTGCAGGTTCGCTTTTTTGGCACGCTCATTGGCCAGTTTTTTAATACCCGCCAGTTCTTTTCGCTCTCTTTCATTCTGTTCGATGCGTTTTTTCAGGGCATCTGATACAGCAGGGTTACGGTGTAAAAAATTATCCAGTTCTTTGGCCAGGAAATCCAGGATGAAATTTTTCATGCTGGGCCCGCCTTCGTATACATTCTGTGAGCCAAGTTTGGTTTTTGTCTGGCTTTCAAATACGGGTTCCTGTACCCGAACAGAAACTGCCGCTACAATACTGGTACGAATATCAGAGGCTTCATAATCTTTTTTATAATAATCACGAATTACTTTAATATAGGCTTCCCTGAAAGCCTGCTGGTGAGTGCCACCCTGGGTAGTGTATTGCCCGTTTACAAAAGAAAAAATATCCTCTCCATAATCATTGTTATGCGAGAGGGCCACTTCAATGTCTTCTCCTTTTAAATGAATGATGGGGTAACGTAACTCATCGGGATTGGTTTTTCGCTGCAACAAATCAAGCAGTCCATTCTTACTTACATATTTCTTGCCATTGAAATGCATGGCAAGACCGGCATTCAGATAACAATAGTTCCATAACTGGTTATCGAGGTATTCATGAATGAAATGAAAGTTCCTGAAAACGGTTTCATCAGGTATAAATTCTACCAGGGTTCCGTTTGGTTCATCCGTTTTTATTTCTTTGTATTCTTTAATCAGTTCGCCTTTAGCAAACTCCGCTGCTTTTTCTTTTCCTTCCCTGAAAGCGGTTACTTTAAAATATTGACTCAGTGCATTAACGGCCTTAATACCTACTCCATTTAATCCAACGCTTTTCTGAAAAGCCTTACTATCATATTTGGCGCCGGTATTGATCTTACTTACCACATCTACTACTTTACCCAATGGGATACCCCTGCCATAATCGCGGATAGTAACCATTTTGCTTTCAATGGTTAATTCAACCTGCTTACCATGGCCCATGGTGTACTCGTCAATACAGTTATCGATCACTTCCTTAACCAATACATATACCCCATCATCGGGTGCGGAACCATCGCCTAATTTACCAATATACATACCCGGACGTAACCGGATATGCTCTTTCCAATCGAGCGATTTGATCGATTCTTCATTGTATTCAAATAGTTGCTTCTCTTCTGCCATTTGTTAATCGTTATTTATAAGTCTGCTTTACCGCCCCCACCCTTATAATACAACCCGCAAATCTAACCACCCCAAATCGCAGCCCAATTTTACTTTTCTACAAATCGGCTCAGAATGTGGATAAAACATCAAAAAACGTGAATGCTCATACCTAAACGCCTTGTAAAACTTAGTTTTGCCTGATCGAAGCAAGAAACCATTATATAGAAACCAGCCTGGAAAGGATGGCTGCCTTTTCTGCTGCCAAATCGGGTGAAAACGACCGTTTCCGGGCTTTTGTGAAAGAAAGTAACCGGGAACAGGTTGATCTGATGGTTTTGCACCTGAATGATACCATCCCGCCACAGATTAGCTGTACCGATTGTGGCAATTGCTGCAAAAGCCTGATGGTATTGGTTGCTGATGAGGATGCGGCTACATTGTCAAAGCACCTGGGTCAATCAAGAAAGGCATTTGATGAACAATACCTTGAAAAAGGCGGCAATGGCCTGATGATCATGAACCGGATGCCCTGCCATTTTCTAAAAGACAACAAATGCACCGTGTATGCGCAACGTTTTGAAGGATGCAAAGAATTTCCGGCCCTGCATTTGCCCAATTTTAAGGACCGGCTTTTCACCACTTTTATGCATTATGAACGTTGTCCAATAATTTTCAATGTAGTAGAACAATTGAAGGATGCCATGTTATTTGAAAGAGATCTTTAACTAATAATTTCCCGATTAAACATCCCCCCTGATTATTTTTGGCAAAATAATCGGTCACCTCCCTGAAAAGGTGGGGAAACCGGAAACACAAGTGGCTTAGGTTATGTTATCTTTATCCCTATGATCCGTTTCGGTATTGATATTTTACTTGATAGTTCCCCCACCTGGAAAACGGATCGGATTGGGTTGGTTACTAACCATGCAGCCACTACGAATCGCCTGGTTTCTTCGCGACAGGCATTAGGTAAACATGGATTCAATATTCAAAAATTATTCTCACCGGAACATGGTTTAGATGTATTGGGTGCGGATGGGCATGCCATGAAAGATGGCGCGGATGGTTTAACCGGATTACCCATTATCAGTTTATATAGTAACAAATTAGCCCCTTCTGAAGAGGACCTGTCTGATATAGACCTTGTATTATTTGATATACCCGATATAGGCAGCCGGTTTTATACCTATTTATGGACCATGACCTATGTGATGGAAGCCTGTGCATCCTCTGGTAAAAAGCTGGTTATTCTAGACAGGCCCAATCCGATATCAGGGATGCCGGCTTTGGTGGAAGGACCTATTGTAGCCATAGCACAGTCGTCTTTTATTGGCAGATGGCCCATCCCAATAAGGCATAGTTGTACATTAGGTGAGTTGGCTTTGTATTTTAATACAGTGAGAGATATTAAATGCCAGCTGGAAGTAATCAAATGCGAAGGATGGAATAGAACTTATTTTCAGCCGGATTGGGGAATGCCCTTTGTGCCTACCTCTCCGGCTATCCGGCATTTTGAAAGCATGTTGCTGTATCCAGGCCTTTGTTTATTAGAAGCAACCAATATCAGTGAAGGGAGAGGAACCAAAGATGCATTCTGTATAGTAGGTGCCCCATGGATAAACGGAGAAATCCTCGCCAATAGGCTATCTGATATTGTGACCGATGAGTTGCAAATCACTTCCTATCGTTTCACCCCTATAGAAAATAAATACCAGGGTCAGGAATGCAAGGGTATTCGGATAGCAGTAAAGCAGCCGGCATTTTTTCAACCTGTTTTTTTCGGTTTGATGTTGATTAAATTGATTGCACAATTGTACCCTGCACACTTTCAATGGAGCCCATATCCTACGCTGGTTAATCAAAATGGCAGGCAACACTTAGACAAATTACTTGGTATACCAAATAGTGAACTGCTATTTGAACTGCCCTTACCTACATTCATTGCGGAGATCACGAAACTTACAAAGTGTAGTGAATGGAATGAAAGGGTTGAGCAGTTTTTATTATACTTAGATTAAATTACAGTACATGAAAACCATCAAGCTTTTCACATTTTTTCTACTCATTTTACTTCAGGCAGCCGCGCAACAACCTGCCATAAAAATATTGGAGACCGGAAAAAAAATCAGCCTTCGCGGATTAAGTGTGGTGGATGACCATATTATTTGGGCCAGTGGCAGCAAGGGATCTGTAGCAAAATCTTTAGATGGCGGGCAAAGCTGGACCTGGATTTCGGTGCCCGGTTATGAGCAAAGGGATTTCAGGGACATTGAGGCGTTTGATAAAAATACGGCGATGGTGATGGCGGTAGCTGAACCAGGGGTTATCTTAAAAACAAAAGATGGTGGCAATAGTTGGATGAAAGTATTCGAAGACAGTACAAAAGGGATGTTTTTAGATGCTATGGATTTTGTAAATGATTCGATTGGCGTGGTGATTGGAGATCCCATTCAATCTATTCTCTTTGCCGCCGGCACCATTGATGGCGGGGATCATTGGTTTCCCCGTAACCCTATTGCATTAAATAAGGGAGAAGCCTTTTTTGCTTCCAGTGGAACTAATATCAAATTATTGAAAGAACGTAAGTTTAATCACCTGCAATCTTTTATGGTTTCCGGTGGAAAAAGCGCAAGACTTTTTATAGGGTTTGGCCAACAAATTGTGAATCTTCCCATCTCTCAGGGCCTGGAGTCTACGGGCGCGAATTCAATAGACGTGTTTAATAATAAAATTGTGGTGGTTGGTGGCGATTTCACAAAAGATACCGTCAACAAAAATAATTGTGTGCTGGTTTCTTTAAAAAATAAAGTCCGCGTTACAACACCTGCCACACCACCACATGGTTATCGTTCCTGTGTAATTTATCTTGATGAATATACCCTTCTCACCTGCGGCACATCCGGTATTGACATTTCAACGGATGGCGGTAAAAACTGGCAATTGATATCAAAAGAAAGTTTCCATGTTTGTCAGAAAGCCAAAAAAGGGAAATCGGTATTTCTGGCAGGAGGTAATGGAAGAATTGCCAGGTTGGTTTACTAATTATTTTTTGCCCCCTTTTGCCAGTTTGCCAGTTGATGAAACCTTGCACAGATATTGTAGTTGTAACCCGGTAAAACAATAAAGAATGAACAAGTTTCAGGCAATCATACAGTTTACGATGGATGATGATTTTATGTCGCTGGTGCCCCCGCACCGAACCTATATTAATTATTTAATCAACAAGGGCATTATAGACAGTTATGCGGTAAGTATGGAAAGCCAAACCTGCTGGATTACCCTTACTATTGAATCAAAAGCGGAAGCGGATAGCTATATTGCCAAATCGCCTTTATACAAATACTGGACCTATCATATAGAAGAATTATTCGTATATGACAGTCAGCATTACCGGTTACCTGCCTTGCAATTCAATTAATTTGAAATAAAGCAAACTTTTTTTTGGAGGTTACGGCTCAGCCCCTATTTTTGCACTCCCAATAAATAAGGGAGCATAGCTCAGCTGGTTTAGAGCATCTGCCTTACAAGCAGAGGGTCCGCGGTTCGAACCCGTGTGCTCCCACTTAATAATTAAGCGCTTACAAGATAAAACTTAGTAGGTGCTTTTTATTTTGCCTACCCATCGCGTAGATCATGAATGCCGTACAAATATGGAAACAGAATGCATTCTTGATTTTTTATCCTAATTTGTCATTACAAAAGATAAAAGAATTTATAACCAAACTATTGATAGCCCAATTCCATCCTTTATGCAGTTTGAAAAAGTTCAGTCCTTTGTAATCGGTAAACTGGCAAAAGAGATACCAAAATCCCTTGCCTATCACGATGTCCATCACACAAAAGTAGTAATACACAATACCCGATTAATTGCTGAAATAGAAGGGATTACAGGCGAAGAACTGACCATCCTGCTTACGGCTGCTTTATTTCATGACACAGGATTTCTGGAGTCTTACCAGGAGCATGAAAAATTTTCCTGTGATTTCGCCCGCAAAACACTTCCGGCATTTCAGTATGATCATACACAGATTGAATGGATTTGCAGGCTGATCATGACCACCAAAATTCCCCAAAGTGCGGAAGATGTATTGGGCAGAATACTTTGCGATGCTGATCTTTTATATCTTGGAACGGACCACTATTTTAAAAACGCTAAACTATTATATAAGGAACTGAGAAACCGCGTAATTATTAAATCTTATGATGAATGGATACAATACCAGGTTGATTTTATGGATAAACACGAGTACTACACAAATATGGCCAAAGGTGTGTATACCCATAAAAAAAATCAGAACCTATACCTGCTTAAAACAAGGGCCCACGATGAAAAGAAAAGAAAAGTTGTGGCGTTTGACCTGGGCTTTATCCAGGATCTTATTTTTATTACTCTCGGTGTATTAACTGCCGCTTTCGCTTTAAAAGGGTTTCTCGTACCTAATAATTTCTTTGATGGTGGGGTAACCGGAATTTCGTTGCTGATTCATGAAATCTATCATATCAACCTGGCATTGGTTATCCTGGTGGCAAACCTTCCTTTTATTATACTGTCGATGTATGGCATCAATTACAGTTTCGCGATCAAAACGCTGGTCTGTATTATTTTGCTGGGCCTGTGTCTTCATTACCTGCCTTATCCCATTATTACATCAGATAAACTGCTGGTTTCTATCTTTGGCGGATTCTTTCTGGGGCTGGGTATCGGCCTCACTATGCGGGCAGGATGTGCCGTGGATGGTATTGAGGTTTTAGCCCTGTATGCCTTGCGCCGGTCCAGCTTTACCATCAGCGAAATCATTCTTGCTTTAAATATCATCATTTTCAGTATTGCCGCTTTTCAGTTTGGTATCCAAACCGCGCTCTATTCCATGCTTACGTATTTTACCGCTTCTAAAACAGTTGACTATGTGGTAGAAGGTATAGAAGCTTATACAGGTGTTACCATCATTTCGTCTAATAGTGAGATCATCAAATACAGGTTGGTGAATGAACTGGGTAGGGGAATTACTGTTTATAAAGGTGAACGGGGGTTCCTTCCGGGTAAATTTGAAGTGCATGACAACTGTGATATCATATTCACTGTGATTACCCGCCTGGAATTACGAAAGCTGCGTGACCTGGTGGCAGAAATCGACCCGAAAGCCTTTGTTTTCGCAAGTACCATCAAAGAAGCCTCCGGTGGAATTATTAAACGCAGGCACCTGCATTGATGATAGCGCGAGCTGGATAACATTTCCTTGATAATCATTGGTTTAAAAATAAAAACAGCTACTATCCCAAACAAGGTATCTAAAGAGGCAGATACATCCGCGATAGCTTAAATGACAAAAAATTATGTTTTTTAAAATAAAACCCGTAGGTTTAAATTGTTAACGTTAATTAGGAAGGAAATAATTCAGCTAAATACCAGTATAAAAAGTAAAAAACTGTTCTGTATTTCGCGTCAATACGAATGCCACCACAGATACTTCTGATTATTTATCGTTAACCATTTCGACTGGTAGTACTTAAAATTCAAATCCTCCAAATTTCATCATTTATATATTAAATGATTGCAAATTATGTTTGTATATATGCACATATATACTACTATGAAAAATTCGTGATTCATGATTTTTGCCCTAACCGGCATTTTAACCAAGCATAAAGAAGATAGTTGGAAAGTCGTTTACGACTGTAATAAAGGAATACAATTTTTCGGGTTGTCATTATTCATCAAAACTAACTGGAATGAGAAAATTATTACTTTCCTTATTGTTGCCTGCTTTGGTATTAGTAGCTTTTTCTACTAACCTGCAGGCACAACAACAACTTTTGGTTAAGGATTTCGTTTTGTATAGCGTAAAAGATGTAAAGTTAAATGAAAAAATAAAAATTACCGGCGATGGAAATTTGGGCAGCAAAAAAAATATAACCCTAAAAAAAGAGTCAACTATTGCCGCTAATATTTATGGCTTTGAAAAAATAGATCTTGATAAAGCCTCTACTTTTATTGGCAATATAACAGCCTATAATAATGCTAATTCCAACGATGCTATTTTAAAAGGAGAGAAATCAATTAAAATAACCGGGAATCTCTTAATAAAAGGTAAAATCAAATTAACCGAAAATGGCAGTTCTGTAATAGGTTCTGTAAGGCAACCCAATGGGGCTTCGTATGCTGGCCCAACACCAACGGGTGGCATAACCAATGGTGTATTTACTTTCCCTATCATGCCGGCTTTACCTATCATCAATTCATTTTCCAGTGGTACAACAAATATTAACGGCACCCAAACGATTACTCCCGGGATATACAAAGATGTAAAATTAGATAAAAACCAAACGTTAACATTAAAAGGCGTTGGCACTTATGTTTTTAAGTCAATATCAACCAAAGGAAAAGACAAAGAGACGATAAAAATAAATTTCGATTTCGAAAACAGCACAACCGGGCTAATCAGGGTTTTTGTGGAAGGAAAAGTTGCGTTAAAGAATGTTACGGCAACTACTATAAATGGAGGAGGATCGAATCGGATTTATACCGAAACACATGCTTCTGATAGTAAGGCCAGTGATAAGGATGATGACGAAGACGATGAATCAAACGCGTTTTTTCTTTCCGGTGGATATGGCAATGCGTCAAATGCGTGGTTAGGAACAGTTTGGGCTCCTTATGGGAAAATTAAAATAAAATCTAATGGTGATTCTAAAGCAACCAAAATTGAAGGATCATTATGGTGTGGAGATAAAATTTATATTGAAAAAAATACTGAAATTAAATATGTCGCTTTAATTGCCGACCCCAATAACATTTCTCCCTATTACCCCCCTCCTGTTTCTGGTAAAACTCCCGATTTAATTGGTTCAGAACTAACACAGCTTACCACTAATACAGGTCCAATTACCAGTATCCCCAATAATAATATTTTTACAATTGATAATACGAATGTTACCATTGAAGTAGTTGCTCAACCTAGTCAAAACGCATCTTTATTAGCCTATCTGCAAAGCCAGGGAATGACAAATATTGTAAGCAATGGAACGAATTCTTTAATCATTACAGGCAGTTTCCCTATTTCCAATTTATTGAATCTGAATGAGCAAGGTGGTTTATTAAGATATACTCGTCCACTTTATCAACCCCTAACCAAATCAGGTTTAACCTTATCTCAAGGTGATAATGCGATAAGATCGAATATTGTAAAATCGGGTTTTGACATAAATGGATCAGGCGTTAAAATAGGGGTCATTTCTGATAGCTATAACAGTATACCAAATGATCCGGCACTTGCAGACGTTTCAAATGGAGATTTGCCAGGTGTTGGAAATCCTTATGGCAATACAACTCCCGTGCAAATTCTTCAGGAATATCCTTTTGGCAGCAGAACTGATGAAGGAAGGGCCATGTTACAAATTATACACGATATAGCTCCAAAGTCGGCTCTTGCCTTTAGAACCGGATTTATTAGCGCCGGAGATTTTGGTGAAGGCATCAGAAGTTTAGCCGCCGCGGGGTGTAAGGTTATTGTAGATGATATTACGTATATAACTGAACCTTTCTATAAAGATGGTGTAGTGGCTAAAGCGGTTGATGAGGTAGTGGCTAACGGAGTAACTTATGTTTCTGCGGCTGGTAATTATGGATCAAAATCTTATGAAAGTACCTTTAATCCGGGTATAGCCCCTGTTGGAATGGCCGGACAGGCACATAATTTTGGAGCTGGACAAATTTTTCAGAAACTAACCTTAGTTCCGGGAACCTATACCATCGTTTTACAGTGGGATGATAATGTTTACTCATTAGGGAACAATACCGGTACTCAAACTGATTTAGATATTTTTTTAGTAAACAGGGATGGTACTTCTCTTTTTGGATTTAACAGAAACAATATTAATGGCGACCCTATTGAGGTTTTACCGTTTACCGTAAATGTAAATACTGAAACGAATATAATGGTTGTAAAATCTGCCGGAAGTAATGTTAAGTTTAAGTATATTATTTTCAGGGGAGAAGGCGTCATTGATGAATTTGCAACAACATCAGGTACCATTGTGGGCCAGGCAAATGCCGCCGGCGCTATTACTGTAGGAGCCGTACTCTATACAAATACTCCCCAGTTTGGAGGTATCCCTACCGTTGCTTCCTTCTCATCAAGGGGTGGAACTATCATTGATAATGTAAACAGGAACAAGCCGGATATTTCAGCCCCGAATGGAGTTATTAATCGTTTAGTTATTTAGTGATACAGAATTCTCTACGCTGCATATCTGACGTGGCTTACATGAAAATATTTTTGCACCTGCTTTCTGTCATTTTTCCTATTGTTCATAAAATCTTCAACA